>FUFK010065632.1_pt1 | contig 67441 bp, 69 predicted proteins | sample 1021851 | NCBI WGS metagenome assembly FUFK01 (sample SAMEA51879418, study PRJEB19060) | metagenome | reverse complement strand
GGTATGGAAATATCTTCTTTTTCAAGTTCTGTATCCCAAATAAATTCAGATAATGATAAAGAGTTATCAATAACATCTTGCAAGCTTGATGGGCTATTCTTATTTAAATAATCATCTGGATCATAATCTTTAGGCAATAAGCAAAATCTAAGGGAATGATCAGGCAATAAAATATTTAATGCAAGTAATGCAACTCTTTGTGCTGCTTTTTGACCAGCTTCATCTCCATCAAACATGATTATAGGGTTTTGACAAACTTTCCAAGCTCGTTCAAGTTGGTAACTTGTAAGCGCTGTACCTAATGGTGCTACAGATGATTTAAAGTTATTTTGATATAGTGTGATAACATCCATATATCCTTCAACAATAATTAAATTTCTTGGTTTTCTATTTTCTTCAATTGCAAGATTTAAATTATAAAGTTGAAAACTTTTTTTGAAAATTGGACTATCTGATGAATTTATATATTTTATGTTAGAATTATCTAGAGCTCTTCCTCCAAAAGCAATAATGTTTGATTTATAATCTTTGATTGGAAACATAAATCGATTACGAAAGAAATCGTAAAATTCATCTTTTTTCTTATTTGATTTTTTAATTAGACCAATAGAGATTGCGTCATCAATGTTCAATCCTATTTTTTTTAAATGGTTATATAAATTATTATTGCCATTGCCAGAATAGCCTAATTCAAATTTTTGAATTATATTCGCATCAATTGATCTTTTATCAATATACTTTTGAGCTTCTGAACTAGCTTTNAGTTGNTCCTTAAAATAATTGTTTGCNTCGTTAATTATTTTTTTTAAGCTTGAAAAATCTTTTTCNACATAATTTGGATCTCNAATGATACCNGTTTCAGGATTCANACCTGCTTGGTTTGCTAAATATTCAATTGACTCCGGATAAGACATATTTTTATGTTTCATTAAAAAAGAGAATATATCGCCATGTTCAGCNCTACTGAAACAATGAAAGAATTCTTTTTCATCGTTGACAGTGAATGAAGGTGTTTTTTCATTTTTAAAAGGACTTAGCCCAACAAACTCNTTTCCTCTTTGAGTAAGTTTTACAAACTTTCCAANAACATCTGAAACACGTAATCTTGNTTTAATTTCTCCAATAAACTCTTTTGAATATCTAGGCATAAATAAAATATATTACTTGAACATAGTTAGATNTAACTATCAAGTATCTATAAATTTTGAAGTTTTTCCTTTATAATTTTACTTGCTAAAGAAATATCAAGAGCTGGTGAGCTATTTTCCTTCAAATACTTTATCACTTTTCCTATTTCCTTTAGTGATTTTGCTTCAGTTGCACCAATCGCTTCTTCGCAAGCTATCACAGTCTCTTCCTCACCAAGTTGCTTTGGAAGAAACTCACTAATAATATCTATCTCGCTATTTTCTTTCTGAACAAGTTCATCTCGTCCAGCTTTTTTAAACATATCAATCGAATCATTTCTTTGCTTTACCATTTTTTTGAGAAGACTAATAACCGTATCATCTGAAATGGTAGAATCTTCCCCTGAGGATCGACTTGCAATTTCTTTATCTTTAATAGCAGCTAGTACTAGTCTTAATGTATGGATTCTCTCTTTATCCCCATTTTTGAGAGCATTAGATAATTCGGTTGTGATGTTTTCTTTCATTTGAGATAAACATAAAATCTACATCATCAGATATATTGTGGCAATAATAGATCTAATATTTATTATCTTATCTAACTATTGCATGAATTCCCCATTTGCACTAAATTTCTATAAATCTAGAATCACTACATATGGCTAATGCGAATAGGTTGAAAAAAGATCTCTCAACAACTCGACCTAAACCTATTGAAGGTCAACTTATTCTAGAAGATGGCTCCCGATATAATGGACTAAAAATTGGCTCTCCTAATATGGAAATAGGAGAAGTTTGTTTTAATACCTCAATGACAGGNTATCAAGAAATAATAACTGACCCTTCTTATGCAGGACAAATAATCAATTTTACTTTTCCTCACATTGGTAATGTAGGTACAAATCTTGATGATAATGAATCAAGAAAACCTTATGCGAAAGGAATTATAATTAACTGTGATATTTCTGATCCATCAAACTATAGATCTATCCTTCATCTTGATGCGTGGCTTAAAAAAAACAACGTACCAGGTATTTGTAATATTGATACCAGACTAATTACAAATAGAATCCGTTCTAAAGGTGCGCCGAAAGGTGGCATTATCGAAGGTCCTATAAACAAAAAAAAGACCGCATCCTTTTTAAAGGAAATAAAAAAATGGAAGGGACTTAATGGACTTGATCTAGCTANCGATGTNTCACGCAAGNATATAAAAATTTNTAAANCNAANAAAANTTCAAAACTNAAAGTNGTAGCAATNGATTATGGNATTAAGAANAATATATTAAATTGCTTANTAGATNTAAATTTAGANGTNATTTTAGTNCCAGCTAAAACNTCTGTAGANAAAATACTTTCTTATAGTCCTAATGGTATTTTTCTNTCNAANGGTCCAGGTGATCCNAAAGCAACAGGAAAATACGCTATTCCAATTATAAAAAAACTTATCAAATCAAGGATCCCATTATTTGGAATATGTCTTGGCCATCAACTTATTTCTCTAGCATTAGGGGCAAAGACAAAAAAAATGTTTCAAGGTCACAGAGGGGCTAATCATCCCGTAAAAAATCTTGAAACGGAAAAAGTAGAAATCACATCTCAAAATCATGGTTTTGAGGTAACTGAAAAATCTATTCCAAAAGATGTAAAAATAACTCATAAATCATTATTCGATGGAAGTGTTGAAGGCATAAGAAAAGGAAGAAATATATTTGCGGTTCAATATCATCCAGAAGCAAGCCCTGGACCACACGATAGTCATTATCTTTTTCAAGAATTTAAAAAAATGATTAAACAAAATGCCTAAGAGAAAAGATATAAAATCTATTTTAATTGTTGGAGCTGGTCCAATAATAATCGGACAAGCATGCGAGTTCGATTATTCAGGAACACAGGCATGTAAGGCATTACGAGAAGAGGGTTATAGAGTAATTCTAATTAATTCTAATCCTGCAACTATAATGACTGATCCTGACACTGCTGATGTAGTGTACATCGAACCAATCACTCCTGAAATTGTTGCAAAAATAATTAAGAAAGAAAGACCTGATGTACTTCTACCTACAATGGGAGGTCAGACAGCATTAAATATAGCAATTGAACTTTCGAAAAATGGAACTTTAAAAAAGTATAAAGTTGAACTAATTGGTGCAAATCTTAAAGCAATCAAAAAGGCAGAAGAAAGAGAAAGTTTTTATAAAGCCATGACTAAGATTGGCTTAGAATGCCCAAGAGCAGANATTGCTAGAAATTTTAAAGACGCAAAAAAGGCTCTAAAGAAAATTGGATTACCTGTCATCATAAGACCATCGTTCACACTTGGAGGCACGGGTGGAGGAATCGCAACTACCGAGAAACAGTTCGAGGAAATCGCAAATTCCGGACTTTATAACTCACCGATAAATGAAATTTTAATTGAAGAGTCTGTAGCTGGATGGAAAGAATTCGAAATGGAAGTTGTGAGAGACAAAAACGATAATTGTATAATCATATGCTCAATTGAAAATGTAGACCCCATGGGAGTTCATACAGGTGACTCAATAACAATAGCTCCTGCACTTACTTTAACTGATAAAGAATATCAAATTATGAGAAACGCATCCATTGCATGTCTCAGAGAAATTGGTGTTGAAACTGGAGGCTCTAATGTTCAATTTGCAGTTAATCCAAAAAATGGAAGGCTTGTAATTATTGAAATGAACCCAAGAGTTTCCAGATCTTCTGCTTTAGCTTCTAAGGCGACAGGNTTTCCAATTGCCAAAGTTGCCGCNAAATTAGCAGTTGGNTACACATTAGATGAACTTACTAACGAAATTACGAAAGTTACACCTGCATCGTTTGAGCCAACAATTGACTATGTGGTTACAAAAATTCCNAGATTTACCTTTGAAAAATTTCAATTAACGCAACCTTTACTATCAAGTTCAATGAAATCTGTTGGTGAAGTCATGGCTATTGGAAGGTCATTTCCAGAGTCATTGCAAAAAGCAATGAGGTCNCTTGAAACTGGTTTAGACGGCTTAGACGAAGTAANTGTAAGTATGAATAAAAAAAAGCTCACAAAGAAAAATATTTTATCTGAACTTAAAAAACCTCTTGCAGATAAACTATTATTAGTGGCTCAGGCACTACGTTTTGGATTAGATATAGCTCAAATTTATAAGTCCTCAAAAGTCGATCCTTGGTTTATTGGTCAAATTAAAAGGATAGTTGATACGGAAAAAACCCTAAAAAAAGGATTGCCACGAAACGCTAAAGAATTGCTTAGAATAAAATCTTTGGGATTTTCAGACAAAAAAATATCACAGCTCTGTAATACTAAGGAAGAGAAAGTTTTTAATATGCGTGTCAAAAACAAAATTTTTCCTGACTTTAAAAGAATAGATACCTGTGCTGCTGAGTTTGAAGCTAAGACCCCATACATGTACTCAACTTACGCTAAAAATTCTTTAAATAGTGATGCATGCGAATCCAGTCCAACAAGTAAAAAAAAGGTNATTATTCTTGGAAGTGGTCCAAATCGAATTGGACAAGGTGTTGAATTTGATTATTGCTGCTGTCATGCTTCATTTGCCCTAAAAGAATTAAAATATGAAACAATCATGATCAACTGTAATCCAGAGACAGTCTCTACCGACCCAGATACCAGTGACAGACTTTATTTTGAACCCCTTACGAATGAAAATGTATATGAAATTATTAGAAANGAAAAAAGCAAAGGAAATCTTTTAGGGGTTATTGTTCAATTCGGTGGTCAGACGCCTCTTAAGTTGTCTGACTATTTAAATAAAATGAATATACCAATTTTGGGNACTTCAACTGAGTCGATTGACACTGCTGANGATAGAGAAAAATTTAAAAAGATTTCTGAAAACTTAAATCTATTGCAACCAGCAAATGGTATCGCATATTCTGAAAAAGAAGCTAACTCAGTANTTAAGAAAATAGGTTTTCCAGCAGTGATAAGGCCATCATATGTATTAGGCGGAAGAGCTATGGAAATTGTTCACAATGAAGATGAATTAAAAAAATACTTCAAAGAAGCTGTAGTAGTTAGTGGTAAAAGCCCTGTTCTAATNGATCANTATTTGAAAGATTCTATNGAAGTAGATGTCGATGCTGTNTCTGATGGAAAAAAAGTCATCATTGCAGGTATNATGGAACATATTGAGGAAGCAGGAATCCATTCTGGTGACTCGACATGCACGNTACCACCTTACTCATTGTCAGAAAAAATNATTAAAGATATAGAAAAGCAGACNAAAAAATTAGCTATTGCACTGAAGGTGAAAGGCTTACTAAATATACAATTTGCAATTCAAAATAATAATATATTTTTACTTGAAGTTAACCCTAGAAGCAGTCGAACTGTGCCGTTTGTAGCTAAAGCCACAGGTAATCCAATTGTCAAAATAGCACTCAGTGCAGCAATGGGAAAACCGTTGAATAAAGATAAATTTAAAATTGGTAAAACTAATTGTATCTCAATTAAAGAACCTGTATTTCCTTTTAAACGCTTTCCTAATGTTGATACCATCTTAGGCCCTGAAATGAAATCTACTGGNGAGGTAATGGCCATCGATAAGTCATTTGAGTCAGCTTTTATCAAATGTCAGTTAGCNTCCTCAAACCCTCTTCCTANGAAAGGTTCTTTATTCGTATCTGTAAAAGACTCTGATAAGCCAAAAATACTTCCAATTATAAGNTCCTTTCAAAAATTAGGATTTCAAGTGAATGCGACTGCAGGAACAGCTGATTATTTGATGGAGGGTGGTGTTAAGGTTAAGAAAATTAACAAGGTTTCTCAAGGATCACCTCATATTGTTGAAGAGTTAATTGATGACAAAGTTGATATAATAATTAATACAACTGAAGGAAGAAAATCAATTAATGACTCCTTTGGTATAAGAAGAACTGCTCTCATGAAAAGTTTGCCATACTTTCTCACAGTATCTGGNGCAAGNGCNGCTATTAATTCNATTAAAGAATTAAGAAATAATGAATTNGAAGTTAACCCTATAACTAAATTTCACTNATCTAGAGGAACAGTACCNAGTTTCTTTGTATTTTTTATGACAAANGCTGTTTTGACACTCAAAATATTTTCATTTGAAGTCACATGTGTTGTTAAAAAATTATTAAATTCATTCATATTTTTCACTACACATTTAAGAATAAAATCTATTTCACCATTTAACATAAAGCACTCTCTAATAGGTTCCAAACCCCAGACCAGCTTTTCAAAAGACCCCAAGCTTTCTTCATTTTGATTTTTTAAACTNACAAATATCCATGCTACTAAGTCATATCCAAGCTTTGATGGATCTAGATTTGCACGAAAACCATCAATATANCCATTATCTTCTAAGTCTCTTACTCTTCTTAGTGTAGGCGGTGGAGACATTTCAATTTTCTTAGANANATCTAGATTTGAAATTCTTCCTTCATCTTGAAGTATTCGAAGTATTTTTAGATCAACACTATCAATTTCTTTTTTTACCATCAGTCTACTGGCCACTCTGTTTCAAAAGTAACATAATTTAATTGCAAGCAGCGTCTTTCTTTTTTAATTTTTTTCTTTTCAAGTCCGTGCCAAGAGTTTTCTTCTGAAGTAAAAATATACCCTGTATTATTTTTATAAGGTAGAGTTTTAGCAACTTTCAAATCTGGAGTATAAAAGTCTGTTCCTAAATTTTCATTTTCTCCGTATCTGTTTACAAACAAAATTGATGACATTAATTTTTCCTTGATGTCACAGTGAGGTTCAAGCCAAAATCCATCTCGATCGGCAATGACTTCTAATCTAACATAAGAATTTTTTAGATCTCTATTGATNAGATTAGAAATGAAGTCAGTACATTCTTTTGATTGCATTTCTTTTACTAGTCCAAATAATTCAGAATATTCNTCTNCATTATCTTTATTGATAAATATTCTTAACTTACTAAGTAAANTATCCCCTGTTTTATCTCCTGCTCTTGTTCCATCAAAAATAACCTTACCTTCAGGAAAATTAATNGANTAAATTTCATCTATTGCTTTCTCTGATAGAGGGTTAGTAATTGTCCAATGATTAAAAGGTACATTGGAATGTGATAAATTATTTTTCAAAGCATTGATTAATGTCATGCTTTTTTATTATACCTTTCTTCAATCATTCTGGCTACTTGGAAGGTCTCATTTTCATATGAATTTGTAAAGTCTTCGAGTTTTTCTCCTAAAAGCCTTGCNTAATTTTTTTGCAACAGCATCGTAATAAATTTTTCTATTCTGTTATTTTTTTTTAAGCTTGGAAGTTTAAAAATATATACTGGTTTAGTTGAAGATATNGANTCTGAAATTATTGAAACAGAGTCAGCTGTACAAATAAGATATTTAGAAAACTTCATTAAGGCTAAATAAGGATTACCTTCGCCGTTCCAAATAATATTCTGATCCAAAAAGCGTTCTTTCAAGTATTCGATAATAAATTGATCAGTTCTTCTTGAAAATAAAATGTATAACTGAATATCATTATTTTTAATAATTTTNTCAACTTGATCNGCTAATACNTTAACAACAGATATATCAAAGCGATAGTTTCGGTTTTGACCACCTAAGAAAATTGCACAAATAGGTTTTTCTATTTTTGAGAATTGAGCTGCGTAAAGCTCAGCCTCTTTGCTTAGTAGACTTTTGTTTATATGATTAAGTGCCAAATCAGTTTGAAGCACATTTTTACCTTTTAAATCATCATGTGCTGGAGCGACAACCAAATCAAAATGAGCTGGGTTGATTTTTGGATTTTGTATATGAATTGAAAAGACTTTATCTTTTAATGATTTTTTGAGGTGTAAAGATGCATATATAGACCTCTTACCACATGATATAATAATATCTGGAGGAATATTACTTTCTAAGCTTATTTGTCTGTAATTATTAAATATAATTTTAGATGGTGGCAATATTCCCACTGGAAGCTTATTCCAAGGAAATTTTAAATCTATTGTCTTTTGCTCAAAATTTAAATTAAGAGCATCTGCAAGGCCTTTGACCTGACTGATCATTCCTGCTGATCCATCTGTTAGGCACCACGCTCTCAAATTCTTGAAATTGGTCATTTAATAACTATCTATGTTGAATACAAAAGTTCTTTAATTACTAGAAGATAATATATAGATTATAAAAATTAAATGCATTCAAAAGTTCTAATAATAGGTTCAGGTCCCGCAGGATATACTGCTGCAATATATGCGGCAAGGGCAATGCTCGAGCCGACTTTAGTTCAAGGTTTGCAGCCAGGTGGGCAACTTACTATAACAACTGATGTTGAAAACTATCCTGGGTACGGGGATGTAATACAAGGTCCATGGTTAATGGAACAAATGCAAGAACAAGCAAAAAATGTTGGAACAAATATTATAAATGACATTATAAAAAGTGTAGACTTTAAATGTAAGCCATTTAAGGCTATTAGCGAGTCGGGAACTGANTATACTGCNGACTCAGTGATTATCTCAACAGGAGCTCAAGCAAGATGGCTTGGATTAGACTCTGAAAAAAAATTTCAAGGATATGGTGTTTCAGCTTGTGCAACTTGTGATGGCTTCTTTTTTAAGGAAAANAANGTNGCAGTNATCGGCGGTGGTAATTCAGCTGTTGAGGAAGCTTTATATTTAACAAACTTTGCATCTAAAGTGTACCTTGTTCATAGGCGTGATGAACTTCGAGCTGAAAAAATTCTTCAAGATAGATTGTTTAAAAATGAAAAAGTTGAGTGTGTGTGGGATAGCGAACTAAAAGAAATAGTTGGCGATGAAGATCCTCTAAATGTAAAAAGTATAAACATTAAAAATACAAAAACTAACGAAACCAGCAGTATCGAGCTAGACGGTGTCTTTGTTGCTATAGGGCATGATCCAGCTACTCAAATTTTTAGGGACCAAGTCGAAATGGATGAAGATGGATATATAATTACAAAACCTGACTCAACACTTACAAACGTTGAAGGTGTATATGCAGCAGGAGATGTAAAGGATAAAATTTATCGTCAGGCGGTTACTGCAGCTGGTATGGGTTGTATGGCAGCGCTTGAGGCAGAAAAATACCTAGCTGAATTATCTTAATTTATTAAGAAAATCTCTCATTCGAACGCATGCATTTTTTAAGTTTTCGTCTGAAGTTGCATAAGAAATTCTAAAATAGCCCTCCAAACCAAAAGCTGAACCTTGAACAACAGCAACTCCTGCATGCTCTAATAATGATGTCGTAAATTCTTCATCATTTGTAATTTTGTTATTCGACTCATCAACTTTACCAATTACTCCTTTACATGATGGAAAAACATAAAATGCACCTTCAGGTACTCTACAAGTAATTCCATTCATACTAGTAAATTCATTGATTAGAAAATCACGTCTACCTTTAAATACTTTGGCTCTTTCGGCAATGAATGAATTATCTCCATTTAAGGCTTCAACTGCTGCAGCTTGACTGATAGATGTTGGATTGCTTGTTGATTGAGACTGAAGCTTGCCCATGGCTTTAATTAAGCTGGCATTTCCTCCCGCATAACCAATTCTCCAGCCTGTCATAGCATATGCCTTACTAACTCCGTTCAATGTTAATATTCTTTCTTTAAGTTCTGGAGCAATGCTTGCAAAAGTATGAAATTCATTATCATCGTATATAAGATGTTCATATAAATCGTCTGTCATTATGTTCACGTGTGGATATTTTTTCAAAACATTTGCAAGTTCTAAAAGTTCATTCTTTGTATAACAGGAACCTGTAGGATTTGATGGTGAATTAAGAATAAACCATTTGGTTGATTGATTGATTGTGTTTTCAAGTTGTTGTGGGGTTATTTTAAATCCTGACTCTTCACCACATTGAACGAAAATAGGTTTTCCATTGAAATAATTAACGACGTCAGGGTAAGTTACCCAATAAGGAGCTGGAATAATTACTTCATCTGACTCATTTAAGGAGACAGCAAATGCATTAAAAATAATTTGCTTTCCTCCTGTACCAACAGAGATTTCATCAAGCTCGTAATCTAAATTATTTTCTCTTTTAAATTTTGCTTTGATTGCTTTCTTCAGTTCTGGAGTTCCATCAACAGGGGTATATTTGGTATCTCCATCGTTTATCGCTTGAATGGCAGCTTTTTTAATATTTTCTGGAGTATCAAAATCAGGTTCGCCCGCTCCTAGCCCTATAATATCCTTTCCCGCAGCCTTTAATTCACGAGCTTTTTGGGTCACTGCCATGGTGGCCGATGGCTTAATTCTTTTTATACTGTGTGATAGTTCTACCACTGCTTATCCCCAGAATTTGTTATTTATACAATCAGCTATTATATTAAATTAGATTAATACACAATTTATATTCTAACTAATTAATAAATTAATGCCAAATTCTGAAGTTCTTAAAGTCACATCTGAATACAAACCTGCTGGAGATCAGCCTCAAGCAATTGAAGAGATTGTTAAAAGCATTAAAGGCGATGAGATGGAACAAGTTTTGCTTGGAGTAACTGGATCAGGCAAAACTTTCACGATGGCTAAAATTATAGAAAAACTTCAAAGGCCAACTCTAATACTTGCTCCAAATAAAACTTTAGCAGCACAATTGTATGGTGAAATGAAGTCATTCTTTCCAGACAATGCTGTTGAATATTTTGTATCTTATTATGACTATTATATACCTGAAGCATACGTACCGAGGTCAAATACTTACATAGAAAAAGAAGCATCGATAAATGAACAAATCGATCGAATGAGACACTCAGCAACTCAATCCTTACTTGAGAGAAAAGATGTTGTAATTGTTGCAAGTGTTTCATGTATTTATGGAATAGGTTCTGTTGAAACGTATAGATCAATGACTATTCGATTAGAAAAAAATCAAAAGATTGGACGAAATGAAATTATTCAAAAACTCATCACGCTTCAATATAACCGAAACGACACAGATTTTCATAGAGGCACATTTAGAGTGCGTGGAGACTTGATTGAGGTTTTTCCATCCCATTACGAAGACCGCGCGTGGAAATTATCGTTATTCGGAGATGATCTCGAGTCGATAAGTGAATTTGATCCATTGACTGGAAAAAAGACAGCTGAGTTAGAAACTATAAAAATTTATGCAAACAGTCACTACGTCACTCCAAGGCCAACACTTGATACTGCCATAAAACAAATACGAAAAGATTTAGAAGTAAGGATTCCTGAATTTAAAAAAGAAAATAAATTAATAGAGGCTCAACGAATAGAAGAAAGAACAAGGTTTGATTTAGAAATGATTGAGGCAACGGGTAGTTGTCCAGGCATTGAGAATTATTCAAGATATCTCTCTGGAAGAAATCCAGGCGAACCGCCTCCAACACTTTTTGAATACTTGCCTGACAATGCACTCCTTTTTGTTGATGAAAGTCATGTCACAGTACCTCAATTAGAAGGCATGTATAAAGGTGACCGAAGCAGAAAAACAACACTGTCAGAATATGGCTTTAGATTACCATCTTGTTTAGATAACAGACCATTAAAGTTTGAGGAATGGGAAATGATGCGCCCTCAAAGTTTATTCATTTCTGCTACTCCAGGACCATGGGAAATGCAAAAAACTCAAGGGGTATTTACTGAACAAATAATAAGGCCAACAGGGTTGATTGATCCAGAGGTTGAAATAAGGCCTGCGAAAACTCAAGTTGAAGATTTAATATCAGAATGTAAAAAAATTATTGATCTTAAATACCGAGTATTAGTGACAACACTTACTAAACGCATGGCTGAGGACTTGTCAGAGTATATGCATGAAAACGGAATAAAAGTAAAATATATGCATTCAGATATTGATACATTAGAGAGAATTGAAATTATCCGCGACCTTAGAAAGGGATTGTTTGACGTGTTAGTGGGTATCAATTTACTTAGAGAAGGTTTGGATATACCTGAATGTGCTTTAGTCGCAATATTAGATGCTGATAAAGAAGGCTTCTTAAGATCGGAGAGGTCATTGGTACAGACAATCGGTAGAGCAGCAAGGAATGTAGATGGAAGAGTAATACTGTATGCTGATAAAGAAACAGAAAGTATAAAAAAAGCAATAAGTGAGACTGACAGAAGAAGAGATATACAAAAGAAATACAACAAAGAAAATAATATTACACCTGAAACTATTAAGAGGGATATTAGTGATATTCTTGAAAGTATTTATGAAAATGATCGTGTAAACGTTGATTTGAAGAGTACAGAAAAACATCTCGTCGGAAATAATCTAAAAAAACATCTTGAGGAACTTAAGAAAAATATGATGGATTTTGCTGATGATCTCAATTTTGAAGAAGCTGCTAAGTTAAGAGATGAGATAAAAAGGCTTGAGAATAATGAATTAGAGTTACCATCCAACAGCAATATAGTTTATAAAAAAAATAAAAGGAAAAAAAGAAAGTACTTTACTTAATGTTTATAGATTTCTGCATACTGTTAATAGGATTATCTCTTCTTTTATACAGTGCAGATAAAATGATTGAGTCGGCTGACGCAATTGCTAAAAAGTTCAATTTATCCCCAGTATTAATAGGTTTAACAATTGTAGCGTTTGGTACATCAGCACCTGAACTAGTTATAACTCTATTTGCTGCAACAAAGATCGTTCCAGCTACTGATGCCATTACCGGAAATATTATAGGATCTAATATTGCAAATATTTTACTAATTTTAGGAACTTCAGCATTTTTTTTCAAAATTAATCTAGATAAATTAGGCACTAAGGATATTATTTTCTTACTTTTAATATCTTTATACTTCGCGCTCTTATTTTATGTTAGCCAAACAGTCACTCTCATTCACACAATCGGCTATTTAGTTTTAACTTTGTTCTTTATCAATTTTCTTCGTAATTATAAATCCTCAGATCAAAATGAAGAACAAAAAATTTTTGGAAGATACACTTATTTAATTTTACTAAGTGCCTTCATAGGCATTTTTATTGGTGGGAAAATTTTTTTAGACAGCTCACTGAATATTTTTCAAACGTTAGGAGTTAACGAGGTACTAATAGGTATTTTTGTTCTGGCCATTGGTACATCCTTACCTGAATTGATAACTGTTATTATTTCTTACTTAAAAAAGAAGGGCTCTATAGGTATTGGTAATGTTATTGGTAGCAACATTATGAACATACTGTTTGTTTTCCTACCAGGGGTTATAATTGTTCAACTTAGAGGGCTTGAATATTCTCTAAAAAATATAGATGTATTTCACATATATATTTTAATATTAGTAACTTTGATGATAGCTCTTATGGCAATTTTAAGAATTCAAATGAGAAAAATACATTCTGCTTTTTTCTTGATTAGTTATTTTTTATATCTTGGGTATTCTTTTATATTATGAAAAAAACAATATTAATTACAGGCGGTTCCCAAAGAATTGGTAGATCAATTGCACTATTTCTCAAAGATTCTAATTATAATTTTATAATACACTATAATAAGTCTTCAAAAGCAGCCAGAGAGTTGAAAAATATTATTAATGGTCACGGGCGCGATTGCGAAATAGTGAAAACTGATTTGTCTAAAATATCTGATGTTAAANATATAATTAAAAGAAGTAAAAAATTCTTTGGACCAATACATGCAATTGTTAATAATGCCTCCTTATTCATCAATGATAATATAGAAAATTTAAATGATAAACTTTGGTATGATCATATGAATATAAACTTATACGCCCCTCTAATAATATCTAAAGAATTTAATAAACAACTTCCAAAAAAGAGCTTAGGGCATATCATAAATATATTGGATCAAAATGTAGTCAATCCAGATACATCGTTCTTTTCCTACTCCATTTCAAAATCTGCTTTACTATCTGCAACTACAATCATGGCAAAATCATTTGCTCCTAACATTAGGGTTAATGCGATTGGCCCAGGTCCGACACTTAAAAATATTCATCAATCAAAAAAACATTTTGATCAATCGATCAAAAATACTTTACTTAAAATAGGTTCACCGCCTGAGGAGATTGCCAAAACAGTTAAATTTCTTCTTGAATCAAAATCAATTACAGGTCAATTTATAGCTGTAGATGGTGGGGAACATTTATCATGACAGCAAGGAATATTCTTAAATTAAGTGAATTAAGGTCAGAAACAGATTTGATCAATCCAAATTCTGGATACGATTTAATCTTTTTAAATGATTTTATGATCGATGCAAACATTGGAGTATACAAACACGAGAAAATAAAGAGCCAACCACTCCGCATAAACATAATTGCTAAAGTTAAAAATCCAAAAAAAATAAATGATGATAAATTGTACAGTGTTGTTTGTTATAATCAGATTTCAAAAAAAATTAAAAAAATTATTAAATCTGGTCATACAATTTTACTAGAAAAACTTGCTGAAAAAATATTTCAGGAGTGTTTTAAAAACAAAAGAATTCAAACTATGAAGATAAGACTTGAAAAACTTGATGCAATTCAAGAAGCTGAAAGCGCAGGCATCGAAGTTGAACGCTCTCGTTCAGAATAATGAATAATCTTGAGAATATTAAAGAAATAATTGACCAATCCCCCTCTTCCTCCGGTATTTATAAAATGCTTAATGAAAAAGAAGAGATTATGTATGTTGGCAAAGCAAAAAATCTCCAAAATAGACTTAAAAGCTATCTAAACACTAACAATCTCTCAAATCGAATCAGAAGGATGGTTAGTAGAATATCAAATATTGAAGTAATTATTACTGAGACAGAAAAAGAAGCTTTGTTGCTTGAGGCAAACTTAATAAAAAAACTTAAACCTCCTTTCAATATACTTTTACGAGATGATAAATCATTTCCTTATATTTTTATTAATCATGAACAAGAATTTCCACAAATTTCAAAACATAGAGGAAAACAAAAATATAAAGGAAAATATTTTGGTCCGTTCGCAACAATTAATTCACTAAATTATACTCTGAAAATATTACAGAAAGTTTTTCTACTAAGGTCGTGCGATGATACTATTTTTCAAAATAGATCTAAACCATGTCTTCTTTATCAAATTGAAAGGTGCAGTGGTCCCTGTGTTGATTATACATTAAGTAAAAAAGAGTATTTACAAAGTGTTAAGAATGCTGAGCACTTTCTTTCAGGTCAACATAGCAATTTACAAGAGGAGTTATCTTCTAAAATGGATGAAGAAAGTAAAAGTCTTAATTATGAAAAAGCAGCTAGCTATAGAGATAAGATAGTTGCACTAACCCAGATTCAAAGTCAGCAAAACATAAATCTTTACGATGTAAAAAATACTGACGTGATTTCAATTTCAAGAAAAGGAAATAAATCATGTGTTCAAGTATTTATTTATAGATCAGGTCAAAATTGGGGAAATAGATCTTATTTTCCAAAACACAGCGATGAAGTAGAAACTTATGAGATCCTAGAGCGTTTTATTGTTGATTTCTATACAAGATATTCCCCTCCAAAAAATGTATTGTTAAACTTACCTATAAAAAATTCATCTCTTATCGAAACATCTCTTAAATCCATTTATAATTACAAGACATCTTTTTTTGTCCCTAAAAAAGGAAAAAAATTAGATATAGTGAATTATGCGAGTAGAAACTCAGAACTAGCACTTAAAAATCACATTGCACAGTCTCACTCTGACAAAGAGAATCTGAGCCAACTTTCAAAAGTACTCAATATCACTAAAAAAATAAAAAGAGTTGAAGCCTATGACAACAGTCATCTATCGGGCAAAAATGCAGTTGGTGCAATGATTGTTTACTCTGAAGAAGGGTTTGAAAAAAAATCATACAGAAAATTTAATATAGACTCATCAAAAGTAAAACTCGGTGATGATTACGGAATGATGAGACACGTCCTTGAAAGAAGATTTTCAAAAGAAGCAATCAAAAATTCTAAGAAATATGAAAAATTGCCTGATTTATTGGTTATTGATGGAGGTAAAGGCCACTACGATTTAGCTAAAGAAATCTTAGAAACTAAAGGTTTAAATGAAATGGAACTAATATCAATATTTAAGGGTGAGGGAAGAAAAGAGTCATTAGATCAAATAATATATAAAAATAAAAAAAACTTTATCGACAAAAATACTCCCTCCTTTTTCTTTATTCAGAGAATTAGGGATGAGTCACATCGCTACGCAATCGGGGCACATAAAGCGAAAAGAAAGAGGGAAATGCATGCCTCAGAATTAGAACCAATAGAAGGTTTAGGACGAAGCAGAAGAAAATTACTTTTAAATCATTTTGGATCAGTTAAAAATATTAAAAATGCCTCAGCTCAGGATATGATGAAAGTTAGAGGAATTAGTAAGTTGCTTTCAGAAAAAATATATGCATATTTTAATGGATAATGTCTAAGTTACCAAATTTTCTCACTCTTCTTAGAATTTTTTTATTACCATTATTAATATATTTAATCATAGATAGTAATAGCTCATTTAATTTGGCAATTCTTATTTTGTTTATTGTTATTGCATTGTCAGATTATTTTGATGGGGTAATTGCAAGAAAAACGAATAGTACATCTGAATTTGGTAAAATGTTAGATCCTATTGCAGATAAGCTATTTGTCGTACTGTTAATAATTACATTTATCTACAATGACTATATTAATGAGATAAATTTAATTCCAGCCTANTTAATAATATTTAGAGAAATTTTTATCTCTGGTCTAAGAGAGTATGCATCTAATTTACCAGAAGTAAAAAAAATAGATGTTTCTATATTAGGAAAATATAAAACTGCTTTTCAAATTTTGAGTTTATTTTTGATCTTAATAGGAAGCATCTACTTAGATTTGCAGCCTCTATTAAACATAGGTATTTATCTGTTCTGGCTGTCAACTATAATTACGCTGATCAGCGCTTATCAATACTACAAAAGTATATTTTAAGTTAAGATCTCACGATTTCGTGATAATCCTGCATAAACTTAAAATTTTGGGTATTGTCTCCAGTATTGAATTTAATATCGTCAATAGACTGAATTGGAGTAATCTCTGCCGCGGTGCCTGTTAGAAAGGCCTCATCAAAATTACTAATTTCTTCTGGCTTTATATGACGCTCAGTAATATTAAAGCCTTGTTCTTTAACCATTTCAATAACAGTTTGCCTAGTTATACCATTAAGAAAACAATCAGGAATTGGAGTATGAATTTCTTTTCCTTTAATAAAGAAAATATTTGCTCCAGTACCTTCAGCAACATAGCCCCTATAGTCCAACATTAGGGCATCATGGTATCCTTTTTCCTCCGCAAATTCTTTTGACATTGTACAAATAACGTAAGGACCAGATGCTTTTGCTTCACATGGTGCCGTATCAGGTGATGGCCGTTTCCATGGTGAAGTTATTAATCGTAGGCCAGCTTTTCGATCTTCGATCTTAAAATATGATGCCCAATCATTCCACACTGCAATTGCAACATTAATATCAGATTTAGCAGTTGAAATTCCCATTTGCTGAGACCCTCTCCATGCAATTGGCCTAACATAACAATCTTCAAAATTCATTTTTTTAATGAGTTCATCTTTGGCCTCATTAATTTGGGACTGACTATAAGGAATTTTTATGCCTACAATTTCCGCTGATCTAAATAGCCTTTTTGTGTGTTCTTCAGATTTAAAAATCTTCCCTTTATAGGCTCTTTCCCCTTCAAACACAGCACTAGCATAGTGAAGACCCTGAGTAATAACATGGCATTTTGCATCATTCCATTTGATAAACTCTCCGTTCATCCAAATAAAACCCTCTCGATTATCAAATGGTGCTATTTCCATATAAAATACTCTAATAAATTAAAAGTTTAATAACAGATAAATGGCTTGATTAATATATATTTTTCAGATTATTATGTCATAGTGGCTGACTTAAATACAATATCAAATAAATCTGCATCTCTACTTTATCTGCGTGAAGACAGAATCAAAAATTCATTAAATAGTTTTTTTGAAGTTGCAAAAATTCTGGAAAAAGAAATTTTAGCAAGCCTTGATGATAAAAAATTGGGCATAGCCGATATTAGATGTCTTTTGATAATTAATATTAAGCCTGGAATAACATTTAATGAACTACTGAAGAAATTGGATATAAGGAAACAAAGCCTTAATCGTGTACTCAGAGTTCTAATCAAAGAAAACTTAATTATTCAAAAAATAAACAATGATGATGCAAGAAAAAAAAATTTATTTATGACAGATAATGCTAACAAGGCTTTAAACGAGGCAATAAAACCCATTATCAATTCACTTTCAAAAGCCTATGTAAAGTCTGGGGCTGGTTCAGTGCAAGGATTTAATCAAGTAATAAATTCATTTATAGAGGAACATTGATGAGTGAAAATAATCTACATATTCTTTTAGTTGATGATGATGATAAGATTAGAGAATTATTAAAGACATTTTTAGTAGACAATAAGTACCTTGTATCAACAGCAAGTAATGCCGCTGAAGCAAAAGAGGTACTAAAATATATTACATTTGATTTACTTGTTATTGACATAATGATGCCAGGACAAAATGGTTATGAATTAACAAAAGAAATTCGTGAAAAATCCCTAATACCTATAATCCATCTAACTGCAATGGGAGAGACTGAAGACAGGGTCCATGGTTTAGAAATTGGAGCAGATGATTATTTGGGAAAACCTTTTGAACCAAAAGAATTACTTTTACGCATAAATAATATCTTAAATAAAACTTCTATAAAAAAAGAAACTAAACAAATTCAACTTGATAATATTATAGTTGATTTAAAAAGTGGTGTGATCAAGGGAAAATCAACTGAACTATCTCTTAATGAGAACGAATTAAAAATATTGCGAATATTATCAAAATTTCCTGGTAAGTCATTTTCTAGAGAGGAGCTAATTACATCACTTAATTTTAATCAAGAAAGAACATTGGACGTATGTATAAATAGACTAAGAAAAAAAATTGAAAAAGACCCCAAGATTCCAAAATTTCTTAAAACTAAAAGAGGTTCTGGTTATGAGCTATGGATTGACTAAATGATTAAAAAAATTCTACCAACCAGTCTTTTAGGAAGAACAGTNTTAATTGTTTTGTTCCCAATAGTTATGTTTCAATTAATAATTCTATCATATTACTATAATAGTTTGTGGGAACGCACACTCAACCGCCTATCAAGATCTGTTGCTATGGAAATAGAATTAATTTCTGACAGAATGCTCTCAAGTGAAATCAGGTTAGATCAGTATCAAGCCAAAAGTCAATTTGGTGATTACTTTCTAATGAATATCCAAGAATTGAGTGAATATGATTTGGAACAGTTAAAAGCCAAACAAAACGATAATCAAGTACTTGTCAGTCTAAAAAATGAATTGAGTACCAGAATTAAACATAAATTTTTTGTCATTGAACAAGATAACGAAACAGTCGATGTTATGATAAGCACTTCAGAAAAAGTAATACATTTTAACTTCCCAATTCATCGTATTACAACCTCAAGAAACCATATATTTTTAGGGTGGCAGATTATTTCATCATTTATCCTTATTTTGATAGCGTATTTATTTTTGAAAAATCAAGTTAAACCAATTTCGAATTTGGCTAAGGCAGCAGAACAATTTGGCAAAGGACAAGAAGTAAATAATTTCAAAGTATCAGGNGCTCTAGAAGTAAGACAGGCAAGTTTGGAGTTTTTAAAAATGAAAAATCGAATATCAAGACAAATTGAACAACGATCTCTTATGTTGGCGGGAGTGAGTCACGACTTAAAAACTCCTCTCACGAGAATGAAGTTACTTCTTGAGTCAATAAAAGATAATAAAATTAAAAATGAACTTAATTTAGAAATAAATCAGATGAATGAGATGCTAGTAGAATATTTAGATTTTGCAGCTATAAATGAGTCAAAAGATAAATCTACAATTAATCCTATTGAGGCAATAATAAATATTAAGAATGATATACATTTTACAAAACATGAAATTAACCTTGAAATCATTAATGATGAAGAAGTTTTTGTAAATGAGAATATTTTTTCTCGTTCAATTACAAATGTATTAAATAATGCTATTGTACAATCTGACAAAATAATAATTAAAGCAGATATAAACAAAAACCTAATTAAAATAAACATTCATGACAATGGAATTGGTATTCCTGATAGTGAAAAAGATAATGTATTTAAACCTTTCTATAGAGTAGACCAAAGTAGAAATCAGAATGTCTCAAACTCTGGATTAGGTCTAGCTACTACTAAATCCTTATTGAATTCAATAAATGGAAAAATATCACTGCACGACAGTTATTTAGGAGGTTTAGAGGTTGCGATTGAAATACCAAATTAAGAAATTTTACTCAATTCTCTAGATCTTTTTGTTGCTTTGTTGACAGCTCTTGTAAGAAGACTTTTTAATCCTTTATTGGAAGCAAGAATACTCAGCGCTGCTTCAGTGGTGCCTCCCTTACTTGTCACCTTTTTCTGTAAATCAGAAGGCTTTTTTTGCCCACTTAATAAAAGTAATATTGATCCTAAGAAAGTCTGTAAAACCATACTGTCCGAATTTTTAAACCCCGATTTATTAGCTATCTCAATGAGAGAATTTATAAAAAGATATATGTATGCTGGACCACTCCCAAAAATTGCAGTGAAATCATCAATTAAATCTTCTTTTTTGGTTTCACTGACTTGCCCCAATAAGGACATGAAATCAAAAATAGGTTTTTTTTGTTTCGTTTTTATTTTTCTCTCAAAANATACAATTGTGGTACCCATATTAACAGATACAGGAGTATTAGTCATAGCTCTTACAATGCCTGATGTTTTTTTGAAGACTTTATTTAAATCTTTTATTTTTTTACCAGCAACTACGGAAACTATAATTGAATTACCAAGTCTATTATCTTTATCTAATCCATTCAGTGTTTTTAATTGATTAGGCTTAACAGCAATAAGTGTGATTGTAGGTTGATAAAGATTATTAATTTTATCTATGCTATTTTTTATTTCAAAATTATTTGATCTTTTTAATTTTTTCAATTCACTTGACTGATTCTTTTCAATAACCACGATTTTTTTTGAGGAAATTCGGTGGTTAAATAATGACTTGATCACAGCAATTCCCATATTACCAGCGCCAATTATTAAAAATTTTTCTTTATTTAAACTACTTGCAGTGTTTTTTTTCTTTGGCATTATTTCTATCTTTTTTAAACTTTTTTATTGTTTTGTATTCATCATTGATCGCTTGCGAAAGCTCAAAGCCTTTTGTAACAAAGTTAACAAATTTATTAATTAAAACTTTCCTTGTGATCATAATTAGTGATAAATATATTTTAAATATTATTCAAAATTAACGTGATTTATCTTAGTTTTCCATCTATTAGTCCAGTTTTTTTTTCGATTGGTCCTCTTGATATCCGTTGGTACTCACTTGCGTATATTGTAGGATTTATATTTGCTTGGAGATACATTAAATATCTCGCTTCAAATAAAGCAGTTTCTCATAGTAATAGCATCAATGAAAAACTAATTGATGATCTGATTTTTTATTCAATAATTGGATTAATTATAGGAGCACGATTGGGATATGTGATTTTCTATAATTATGATTATTACTCTGAAAATCTAATTGAGATATTATATCTTTGGCAAGGAGGTTTATCCTTTCACGGAGGTTTGCTTGGTATTGTTACAGCCGCCATAATAATTTCAAAGTTCTATAAAACTACTTTTTTTGAAATAAGCGATTTGATATGTGTATCAGCTCCTGTTGGAATATTTTTTGGCAGAATATCTAATTTTATTAATGGCGAATTATTTGGTAGACCTTCAAATTTTCTTATTGGAATGAAATTTCCAAACGCTGACAACCAGTATCGTCATCCAAGTCAATTATATGAAGCTTTTTTAGAAGGACTTTTATTATTTATAATTTTAAATTTTTTAATTTTTAAATTTAAAAAACTTAAAAACCCTGGAATAATTTCAGGTGTCTTTCTGATGCTTTATGGATTATTTCGATTTACTGTTGAATTTACACGTGAGCCCGACATTCAATTAGGATTTGTATATCATTTTTTTACAATGGGCATGATATTATCTTTACCAATGTTTCTTGCTGGAATTTTAATTTTAGTAATTAAAAGCATTAAAAATGATACAAGATAAAATTTACGATGCTTTAAAAGAAAGTGCATTTCTCTATCTAGATGATTTTATGAATATTTCATTAAGAGATGAAGAGCATGGATACTATACGTCTAACAAAGCTATAGGCAAAGATGGAGATTTTGTTACTGCACCTGAAATATCTCAAATGTTTGGTGAAATAATTGCTGTAAAAATATTAAACCTCATTCATGCAAGAAACATAAAAAAGTTTAATTTAATTGAACTAGGACCAGGAAGAGGCGCTCTGATAAACGATATTACTAGAGTACTCAATGCTTTATTAGATGAAGATGTCGAGTATACAATTCACTTTAATGAAATTAATAAATTCTATATTCAAAATCTAAAAAATACCTATCCTAATTGCAAGATACATAAAAATTTCAATTCATATCCTAATGAATTTTCAATAATAATTGCAAATGAGTTTTTTGATGCGATTCCTACGCGCCAATTAGTGAGTAGGAACGGAAATATTTATGAAACAGTTATTAAATTAGATAAAAAGGATAGTCTAAAATTTGACTTTATTAAGCCGAGAAAAGATATTTCTAAATTTGTAAACAATACGCAAGACCTTAAACATCTTGAGGTAATTGAATTTTCTCCTGAGACTAATTCAATCTTTCGGGAATTGATCAATTTCTTGCTTATGAATAATGGTTTTTTCTTACTAATTGATTATGGATATATTAATCTACCTAAGATAAGTACTCTTCAGTCAATCAAATCAAATAAAAAAACTGATTTTCTTGATAACCCAGGTAATCAAGATATCACATATCATGTAGACTTTAATAACCTGCAAAATATTTTAGAAGAAAATAAAATTGATGACTTTATAATAAATACTCAATCTAATTTCCTTCGGCAAAATGGAATTTTAGATCGAGCTAATATCTTAATTAAGAAAAACCCAAAGAAAAAGAAGCAAATAAACGAACAGTTGGCAATACTTACCAAAAGAGAATATATGGGAAATTTATTTAAAGTTTTGGAAATTAATATTTAATGTTTTTTACAAAAAATCTCTCAAATATAGATCATTGTTTCTTTTCAAGATTGGGTGGTGTTTCGCAAGGAAGATATAAATCATTAAATTGTGGAAAAGGATCAAAAGATGAGAATGGTGCTATTGAAGAAAATTTANTAGCTATTTCTAGATATTACGGTTTAAAAAAGTCTGATATTATTACTATGCATCAAACACACTCTTCTAATGCAATAGTTTTAGATAGCAGCAATAAGTCTGAAATTTTAAAATGTGACGGGATTGTAACTAAAGAAAATAATAAAATCTTATCAGTATTAACGGCTGATTGTGCTCCATTATTATTTTATGAAGTGAAAAATGAAATAATAGGAGCTTGTCATGCAGGCTGGAAAGGTGCCTTGAATGGNATAATTCAAAATACAATTTTACAAATAACNAAGCTGGGCGGAAAGAGAGATAATATACGCTGCAGTATTGGCCCATGTATAAGACAAAAATCCTATGAGGTAAGATTGCCTTTTTACAAAAATTTTATTAAACAAGATCAAGATAATGCAAGATTTTTTCAAAAAAATCATAATAATAGATATCTGTTTTCNCTTACTGAATTCATTCTCAAGATACTTTCTGATGAGCAAATTACTAACCACGAGATTGTTGATGTCGATACTTTCAGCGAAGAAACATTNTGTTTTAGCTATCGAAGAAATTATAAAAAAAATATAACCGATTATGGTAGAATGATTTCAACAATTGTTATAAAAGACAGATAAATTATGAGAATTATTGCAGGAAACAGCAATTTACCTTTATCTAAGAGCGTCGCAGAATATCTTGGCGAAAACCTTACAAATGCTTCTATTACAAGATTTGCTGATGATGAAGTTTATGTAGAAATTAAAGAGAACATTCGNGGTGAGGATGTATTNGTAATGGAGTCTCTATCTTACCCAGCGAATGANAATATAATGGAACTACTGGTGATGATAGANGCACTNAAAAGAGCTTCAGCAAAAAGGATTACTGCTGTNATCCCTTATTATGGATATGCACGTCAAGANAGAAAACCAGGGCCAAGAACTCCTATCTCAGCAAAATTAGTTGCAAATTTAATAACAACTGCTGGAGCAGACAGAGTGCTTACTTTAGATCTTCATGCTGAACAGATACAGGGATTTTTTGACATACCAACAGATAATTTATTTGCAGGTCCAGTATTTTCAAAAGACATAAAAGAAAAATATGAAATTAGTAATCTAGTTGCAGTTTCTCCTGATATTGGTGGAGTAGTGAGGGCAAGAGCGATTGCAAATAAGATCGGAGCCTCAATTGCTATTGTTGATAAAAGAAGACCCAGAGCAGGTGAAAGTGAAGTAATGAATATCATTGGAGACGTAAAAGGAAAAGATTGTATTATTCTAGATGATATCATTGANTCAGCGGGAACAATTTGTAATGCAGCTGACAAAATTATAGATTTAGGAGCTAACAGTATCACTTCTTATGTTACGCACGGAGTATTAACAGGTAAGGCCTTAGAGAAAATTAGTGCATCAAAATTGACTGAACTAGTAATCACAAATTCAATCAATAATCAGGAAAAATTAAAAGCTTGTGAGAAAATTAGGTCGATTAGTATCTCAGATTTATTGGGCGAGGCAATTAAGAGGATATCCGAGGCGAGCTCAGTATCAAGTCTATTTGAATTTTGATTTATATACTTGCCATATAGGTAATTTTAATTTAATACCAACCTCATCGTTATGAGCAAAGAAAGTAATTTAAACGCTGAAATCAGGGATGGATCTGGTAAATCCGCTGTAAAAAAAGTACTAGCTGCAGGTAAGATTCCTTCAGTTATGTATGGTTTAGGTGAAAACCCTGTCAATATTTCATTAGATAAGATTACAGTTCAAAAAGAGATCAATTCTGGTGGTTTCCTAACTAGAATATTTTCACTTAACATTGATGGAAAGAAAAGCTTAGCAATTCCAAGAGAGGTTCAATTTGATCCACTTTCTGATCAACCTATACACATTGATTTTTTAAGACTAGCTGCAGACTCAAAAATTACTCTNGACATTCCTACTAGGTTTATAAATGAAGAGTTATCACCTGGATTAAAACGAGGTGGNGTTCTAAATGTTAATAGACGTACTGTTCAACTAAGTTGCCCTGCTAATAATATACCTGAAGAGATAGTTTTCGATCTAGAGGGTTTAGAAATAGGTGACACAATCAGAATTTCTGCAGCAAATTTAGGTGACGGAATTTCTCCAACAATTAGTGATAGAGATTTCACTGTAGCATCTGTTGCTGCACCTACTGTTGTAAAAGAACCTGAAGCTCCTGCAGAAGGCGAGGCTGCTGAAGGTGAAGCTACTGAGGGTGGTGCCGCTGCTGAAGATAAAAAAGATGCAGCTCCAGAGGCTGATAACAAAGAAGAAAACAAAGATAAAGAATAACACTTTTTCTTTTACCTATTTTGATATTTATATATCTTCAATCATATGATTGCATTAATCGGATTAGGGAATCCTGGCACAAAGCATAAAAATAATAGACATAATGTGGGCTATTTATTTATCGATCAGCTTTTACAAGATCATGATGATGTAATGAGAGAAAAGAAATTTGATGGGGAGTTGGCNTCGTTTCTTATTGGAAAGAAAAAAATATACACCTTTAAATCCAATGATTATATGAATGAGTGTGGTAAAAGTATTGCAACTTTNTTAAACTTTTTCAAAATTAANTCAAATTTAACTTATGTTATTCATGATGATCTAGATATCACTTTAGGAAAAATAAAAATCAAGTTGGGGGGTTCTTCCGCAGGTCATAATGGGCTCAAATCAATAGATAGTAAAATTGGAAAAAATTATAATAGAATAAGAATAGGTATAAATCATCCGGGCAACAAAGAAATGGTTAATAAACATGTATTAAGTAATTTTAAAAAAAGTGAATTAGAAGTTATTAATGAATTAAATATAAAAATGTCTGAAAACATAAAAGTACTATTGGATGGAGAAAAATCCAAATTTATTAATAATTTAAAATAATTGATCATGGGATTTAAGTGTGGAATTGTTGGATTGCCAAATGTTGGGAAATCAACATTGTTNAATGCATTAACAAAGAAAATAGCCGCTGAAGCAGCAAACTACCCTTTTTGTACCATTGAACCAAATGAGGGTACTGTAATAGTGCCTGATACAAGAGTAGAAACTCTATCCAATTTAGCAAAATCAAAAAAAACAATACCAACATCTCTTAGTTTTTACGATATAGCGGGTTTAGTTAAAGGTGCTTCTAAAGGAGAGGGACTTGGTAATAAATTTTTGTCTCATATTAGAGAAGTAGATGCAGTTATTCATGTGGTTCGCTGTTTTGAAGATACTAATATTACTCATGTAAACAATAAAATAGATCCTGTTGATGATATTGAAACGATTAATACTGAATTAGTTCTATCCGACATTGAACAACTCGAAAAAATAAATAAAGGACTAGAAAAACTAGTAAAAAAAGGTGATAAAGAAGCCAAATTAAAAACAGAGGCTTTGAANCTTCTACTTAAACACTTNGAATCAGGTCAGCCTGCTATTTTAATGAAGAATTTAAATGAAATCTTNGCGCATATAAAAGAGTTCAACTTAATAACAATCAAGCCAACAATTTACGTATGTAATGTTGATGAAAATTCAATAATTGAAGGTAATGAACTAACTTTAAAAATTGAAAATTTTCTNAATTCTAAATTAATTAAGATTTCAGCAGAAATTGAGTCACAAATCTCGTCTTTAAATGAAGACGATCAAAAAGATTATCTTGAAAGTCTAGGATTAGATGAGTCTGGCTTGAATAAGGTTATAAAAGCTGGATATTCGACTCTTAACTTAATTACTTATTTCACAGCTGGCGAACAAGAAACAAGGGCATGGACGATTGAAAATGGCACTACTGCACCAAAAGCAGCTGGAAAAATTCACACAGACTTTGAGAAAGGCTTTATTAGAGCTGAAACTATATCATATACAGATTATTTAGATTGTGAAGGAGAGTTAAAAGCGAAAGAACTTGGAAAGATGCGTAGCGAAGGTAAGGATTATGTAGTACAAGATGGTGACGTAATGCATTTTTTATTTAATAATTAACCATGGACCATAAACTAGAATTTCCTACATATGAAGAAATGCACGAAAAAGCGGTTAAGCTTGCGCATCTCATAAAAGAAAAAAATATTAAATTTGATAAAATGGTTGTTGTCTCTCGAGGTGGATTTGTACCTGCTTCAGTTGTCGCTTACACTCTTGGAATCCAAGACGTAGATATTGTTTCCATACAAAGTTATATCCATAGAGAGGCTGGAAAAGCAATTGTTCACAGAGCTCCGAAAACTGATGAAGTTGTACTCGTCATAGATGATATTGTTGATAAGGGCGGTACCGCTAAAGCGCTAAAGGAATACATGCCTAATATGCACTTAGCTGTAATATATGCGAAACCAAGAGGTCTACCTCTAGCTGATACATATGTTGAGGAAATTACACAAGAAACTTGGCCTGTCTTCCCCTGGGATGAGGAAGACAAAGCCAATCATTAACTAAACTAGAAGATAAAGTATAGTACCGATAATACTCCAATTACTATCGAACCAGCATTTAGATCTTCGTGTCTACCACTTAGTGCTTTAATTACAACGTATGCTATAAAACCAAGTGCAATTCCATGAGCAATNCTNAATGTAAGAGGCATCAAAACTGCCGCTAACACTGCTGGAGCATATTCACTGACNTCATCCCATTCTATATCCCTTAGGTTTTTCAAAAAGAATGTTGCAACAAACACTAGAGCTGGAGCAGTTGCAAACGCAGGAATACTTTGAGCTAATGGTGCTAAAAATAAACAGATTGCAAATAGAACTGCCACAGCAACCGCTGTAAGTCCTGTTCGCCCACCTTCTTTAACACCTGCTCCAGATTCAATGTATGATGTAGTATTGGAAGTTCCAACTAATGCACCTATTGTTGTAGCTGTGGAGTCTGCTAAAACTGCTCTACCTATCCCATCAACGTTTCCGTCTTGGTCAACTTTACCAGTTAAATTGGCAACTGAAGTAAGAGTTCCAGCGGTATCGAAAAAGTCTACAAAAAGAAAAGCAAACGCGACACCAATAAAACCTGCTGTTGCTACAAGGCTAAAGTCCATTGAGAACGCATGAACAGCTGGTGGAACTGATCCCACAACTCCATCAATTGCGCTCACACCGCTTACCCAAGCAATAATACTTACTGCAAGTATACCTATGATGATTGATCCTGGAACACCGCGCTTATCTAAAATTGCCATAATTGCGAATCCGACGGCAGCTAATATTACAGGCATTGAACTTACATCACCTAAACCAACTAAAGTTGCGGGATTGTCAACAACCACACCAGCATTTTTTAATCCTATGATTGCTAAGAACAAGCCTATGCCCGCCCCTACGCCAAACTTCATACTTTTAGGTATGCTATTTATTATCCACTGACGTGCTGGTGTTACAGATAAAATTAAAAACACTATCCCTGCAATAAACACTGCAGCAAGAGCCTGCTGGTAAGTATAACCCATNCCAAATACAACTCCAAAAGCAAAGAAAGCGTTTAANCCCATACCAGGCGCTAGGGCAATTGGCCAATTAGCCCATAGGCCCATTATTAAACAGCCAACTACAGCAGCTATGATTGTGGCAACAAATACACCGCCAAAATCCATACCAGTTCCCTCAGTAGATAAGATGGCTGGATTAACGACAATAATATATGCCATTGTTAAGAACGTNGCTAAACCTGCCAGCAACTCAGTTTTTACACTGGTACCGTTCTCTTTTAATTTAAAAATATTTTCTAACATTNAATTCCTCCGTTTAGTAAGAGTTTAATTTACATTACCAAAATGAAGTAATCGAGATCGATAAAATGTTTCTGTGGATAAGGATACTNATAATTTACTTAAAATTATTTTTTTAAATAATTGAAAATCAATTGTTTTTAGNAAATAGACTAATGAGTATCTTTCCAAATTTGTCGATTAGTGAAGTAGAGTAATACAGAAAGAATTAATAAGTATGAAATTACCTTAAAACCGATTCTTTTTCTCGCCTCTAGCTTTGGTTCTGCTGCCCATGTAAGAAACATTGTGACGTCNCGTGCCATTTGTTCTGGCGTTGCAGTTGTTCCATCTGTGTAAACTACAGCATCCTCATACAATACTTGAGGCATCGCTATTTTTTGGCCTTTTGCATACTCGTTGTAATAAACACCATCATCGAGTTTAATATCACTTGGNGCATCAACATAACCCAACAATAAAGAGTACAAATAGTCTGCTCCACCATGTCGTGCTTTAACCATTACAGATAAATCNGGCGGATAAGCNCCGCCGTTTGCAGCTCTTCCNTGTTGTTCATTCTCATATGGGCTAACAAACTTGTCAGATAATATTGCAGGACGCATTTCAACTTCTCCATCGGCATTTGGAGCAGCTTTTACTTCAAATGCTGCAGCCATTGCTTTAGCTTGAGACTCGCTGAATTCAGGGCCACCCTCTTCAATTAGATTTCTATAACTTAAAAGGTTCATTGAATGACATCCTGAACAGACTTCGGTATAAACTTGATACCCTCTTTGAAGCGACGCTCTCTCAAATTTTCCTAATGGTCCTTCAAATGACCAATCAGGATGCATAGGCTCTTTCATTTCACCAGCAGCATGTANTTGAGTGAAGCTAAAGCTCAGTAGCAATGAGAAAGATACAAATAAATTTATAATAAATTTCATATATCAATAGCTATGCACTGGCTCCAGAGGCAGCAGCCTTCATCTGTCTTTCCTCGGGAGAAAGAACAGGCTCACTCAAGCTCTTAGGCAAAGGTTTGGTTTTTTCAATATAGCCAAGTAGAGGTAAAATAATTATAAAATGAGCAAAATAATAAGCGGTAGCAATTCGTCCAATAATCAGAAATAGACCATCAGCAGTCTGAGCCCCTAGATAACCAAGCAATATTACATTAGCAAAGAAAAGCCATACAAACTGTCTATAGAGAGGTCTGTATTTTGCTGACCTAACTTTTGAAGTATCCAGCCAAGGTAAGAATGCTAAAATAGCAATTGCAGAAACCATTAAAATTACTCCGCCGAGTTTATCTGGTACAGATCTCAAGATTGCATAGAATGGAAGAAAATACCATTCTGGGACAATATGTTCCGGAGTTTGCAAAGGATTAGCTTCAATATANTTGTCAGTATGTCCAAGTAAATTAGGGACAAAGAATACAAAGCCCGCGAATACAACTAAGAACACAACAAGTGCAAACATATCTTTTACAACGTAATGAGGATGGAAAGGAACTGTATCTTGAGAACCTTGAACAACATTAATACCCTCAGGATTATTATTACCAGGTACATGTAGTGCCCAAACATGAAGTATNACGAGGGCAAAAATCAGGAAAGGCATCAGGTAATGTAATGTGAAAAACCTAGTTAAAAGTGGGCTACCAACAGCATAACCTCCCCACAACCAGTTAGTTACTGACTCACCTACCAAAGGAATTGCACTGAATAAATTTGTTATAACTGTAGCTCCCCAGAAACTCATTTGGCCCCACGGAAGCACATACCCCATAAAGGCAGTAGCAATCATGAGTAAAAATATAAACACACCAATAATCCAGATTAATTCTCTTGGTTCTTTATATGAGCCGTAAAATAGCGATCTTGCCATATGAATATATACCGCCATAAAAAATAGTGATGCACCGTTTGCATGTATGTATCTTAATAACCACCCATAATTAACATCTCTCATNATATGCTCTACACTTGCAAAAGCTAAGTCGGCGTCAGCAACATAGTGCATTGCTAGGACAAGTCCTGTAATTATTTGGGTAACAAGACAAAAAGTTAAAATTCCACCAAATGTCCACCAATAATTTAAATTTTTCGGCGTTGGATATGGAAGTAAATGTCCATAAATTAAGTTTAAAAGTGGTAAACGGTCATTAAACCATCTTCCAACAGCTGATTTAGGTGCATAATTTTCGCTCATACTTTTTTATCCAATTTTAATAGTAGTTTCGTTTAAGAATACATAATCCGGAATCTCAAGATTTGTAGGTGCAGGTCCCTTTCTTATCCTACCTGATGTATCATAATGAGAACCATGACATGGACAAAACCAACCATTATAATCACCTTTTTGTCCAAGCGGCACACATCCAAGATGGGTACAAATTCCAACCATAACAAGCCATTCAGGATTTTGTGCTCGATCGCTATCTTCCTCTGGGTGCGGTAAATCAGCTAAATTCACTTTCTTTGCCTCATCAATTTCAGCCTGTGTTCGCCTTCTAATAAATACCGGTTTACCCCTCCACATCACAGTAATGCTTTGTCCAGGTATTATGGGCCTTAGATCAATCTCAGTTGATGCTAACGCTTTAACTGATGCATCAGGGTTCATTTGGTCAACGAAAGGCCATGCTAATGAAGCGGCTCCCGCAGCTGCAAATGCACCTGTAGTGACATAAAGAAAATTTCTTCTTGTAACTTGTTTTTCTGACAACTTAATATCCTTGAGTTATATTGCTAATATACTTGTAAATCGTCGTTTTTTAAGGGAAAAAGGCAATCTGAAGTGCTAAAAATTGTGTCATGATGACGCATATATTAGGATTAAAAAGTTATAAAATATCAATTAGATGAACTTAGCAATTTTTGAACCTGATATACCTCAAAATACTGGAGCAATGGTGAGGATTTGCTCTTGTTTCGGCGTCAATATTGATATCATTCATCCAGCCTCATTTGCAATGTCGGAAAAATCTCTAAGCAGAGTTGCAATGGACTATGGTAGAAATATTAATTTAACAGAGTTTGACGATTGGAAGCACTACGAGAAAAATAGAAAAGGAAGAAAAATACTGTTGTCTACAAAAGGAAAACTTAGTCACTATGATTTTGAGTTTAAGGGTAATGATAATTTAATTGTTGGAAGAGAAAGTGCGGGAGTACCAGATTACGTTCACAAACAATCTGACCAAATAATAAGAATACCAATGAACAGTTCCGCAAGATCTTTAAATGTTGCCGTGTCTTCAGCTATAGTTATTTCTGAGGCAAACAGACAGTTAAAACTATTTTGAAATGTTAAATAAAAAAAAGATAACTAAAGCATGGTTCAAGGGATTGCAGGATCTAATCTGTGAGACTGTACTTGAACTCGAAAAAAAAAATGGATCAAAAGCAAGGTTCAAAACTAATAAATGGAAAAAAGGTGAATATAGAATAATTAAGGGAAATGTAATCGAAAAAGGCGGTATAGCATTTTCAAATGTAACAGGTACCTTTCCAAAAGAATTTGCAAAACAAATTCCAGGAACTGAAAAGAATAAAAAATTTTGGTCCACAGGAGTATCTGTAGTGCTTCACCCAGCAAATCCAAAGGTACCTGCATTACATTTCAATACTCGGCACATAATAACGGGTAAAAATTGGTTTGGTGGCGGTATTGACGCCACTCCATGTTTTAAAGACGCTAAATTAAAGAAACAATTTCATAATAAATTAAAAACAATGTGTGAAAATCATAATAAATCTTATTACAAAAATTATAAAAAATGGTGTGATGAATATTTCTATTTACCCCACAGAAAAGAAATAAGAGGAATTGGCGGAATATTTTTTGACTATAAAATGGATGATTGGAAAAAAGATTTTGATTTTGTTAAGGACGTTGGCTTAACTTTTAATGATATTGTAAGAGAAATAATAAGCCAAAAAATGAATGAAAAGTTCACAAAAAAAGATAAAGAAATTCAGTTATTGAAACGTGGGAGGTACGTGGAATATAATCTTTTATACGATCGAGGAACAAAATTTGGCTTAAACACCGGTGGTAATATTGATGCAATTTTAATGTCAATGCCTCCTAATGCTAAATGGAAATAAAAATGGAAACTGAACCAATTACATCAAATGGCGCAAAAAAACTTCAAGATGAATTAAGCGATTTGATAAATAATAAAAGGCAAAAAGTAATTCAAGCCATTGCGGAGGCGAGAGAGCACGGCGATTTAAAGGAAAACGCAGAGTACCATGCGGCAAAAGAGGAGCAAGGTCACATTGAGGGTCGTATTCAGGAAATTCAATTACTATTAGCTAATGCAGAAATCATTGATATTTCAAATATTCCTAAAAATCAAAAAACTGTAGTCTTTGGTGCAACTGTTGAAGTTGAAGATATTGATAATGATACAAAGACAAAGTTTCAAATTGTTGGTGATGATGAAGCAGATATTGAATCGGGTCTGCTATCTTACAGATCACCTGTTGCTAAAGCATTAATTGGAAAAGAAAAAGGCGATTTCGTATCAGTTTCAACGCCAAAAGGAGAGAAAAACTACGAGATTAAGAAAATTTTATATAAATAAAAAAAATTATTTTTTTGATTGAACGATTGCTTTAAGCCTCTCAATTAATGAAAACTTATCGTCAATAAAATCATTTTCTGCCCACCAGTCTTCAACCTCTTTTAAGATGTCTCCAACCATTGGGCCTTGAGATATTCCCATGTTTATTACATCTTTGGCTGTTAGAGCAAAAGATGGCTTCTCCCAGCTTTGAGCAACTTCATATAGAGATCTCCAATTTACTTCATTTTTATTATTTGTATCCTTAGCCCAATTAACAAGTATTTGTTTTTGAAAACCGTCACGACCTAATAGATAAAGTAAATATCTAACTTCTTTCATTGACATGTAAGAAACGATTTTTTTATTCAGTGTGCTTAATTTCAATAAGTCAGTAGAGTCTGATTTTGATAAAGGTAATTTTTTTATGATAGTATTCGCTTTATCCAACGAGTTTTCAATTAGAGTACTTAATCTCAATATTGGATCAATTGAAAGGGATATTCTACTTTCTATTTCAATTAAATTTACAAATGCATCATTTATGCTAGTGCCATCAAAATAAACATCAAGCAAACCTATTTCACTCATTGCAGATATTGCATGATTTGGAGCATTTAGACTTAGAATTGACTTTAGTTCATTCCATTGCCTTTCCTTAGAAACAACTGATAACTTATCAAGATTTGCTTTTATTGTTTTCATCACCTCTGCGTCAGGAGATATATCGCCAAATAATGCTAAAAAACGAAAATACCTTAGTATTCTAAGGTAATCTTCTTTTATTCTTTCATCTGGATTTCCAATGAAACGAACGACTCTGTTTTCTAAATCTGTTTTACCATCTTTAGGGTCTATTAAATTTCCACCCTTATCTAAATACATTGCATTTATGGTAAAATCTCTCCTTAAAGCATCTTCCTCTAAACTATTTGAGAATGAGACTTGAGCATGTCTTCCATCAGTAAAAATATCGTTTCTAAAAGTTGTAATTTCAAACTTTCTTTCATTAATTATTGCTGTAACCGTTCCATGATCTATTCCTACATCAATAAATTTAATATTTTCTTTATTGAGTATTTCGGTAATAGTCTTTGGTTTCAAAGAAGTAGCAAAATCAATATCTGTGATTTCCCTATTTAAAAGTGCGTCTCTGATAGAGCCCCCTACAACATAAATACTATTTTTTTGATAGGTTTCAAAAAGATCAAAAACTTGCGCAACATCGTTTTGTTCTAGGATTGATGAAAATCTACTCATAAGACAGATTATTTATATTATTTTAGAATTTGATAAAGATTAATCAACATTCCAGCAGTTGCTCCCCAGATATTGTAATCTTTATAAGGTAAAACGTAATAGTCATATTCATATTTTTTATTGTTTACCTCATATGTGGCACTTTCTTTCTTATGATTGTTTGAGTCCATTAAGAATTCTAAGGGGAGAAAAAATATTTCATCCACTTCATTTTGATTTGCCTTTAAATAGGAGTAATCAGATACTATAGATACAATTGGCATGATCCTAAATCCTGTGCCAGTTATATATACATCAAGATTTCCTAACACATTTACATCATCAGACCTTAAACCAACTTCTTCGTTAGCCTCTCGTAAAGCAGTTTCTATTGGAGACATATCATTTTTTTCAATTTTACCTCCAGGAAAACTAATTTGTCCTGCATGATCTTTTAAATTATCCAGTCTTTTAGTTAATAATATTTTTACTTCATTATTTGAATAACATATGGGTACAAGTACAGCTGATGGATTTAGTTTAGCTTTATCTTTTTCAGCTTCTGCTAGAGGGTGATGATGTCTTGTTAAAAAATCATTCGTAAGTATTTCAAAATACTCATGAGATATCTTCTCTGGACCATCAAATAAACCCCTCAATTTATCTAAAGGCATCATTCTTTTTCAACTTCATGAATGTTGAAACATTCACCCATACTTTCTATAACTAAGCATTTTTTATCATCAACTATCTTCTCCTCTGCAAGATCCACTAATTCATAAAAAACTGATCTAGATAAAAGTGCATGGAGATTTTTTCTGATCAGGATATAAGGTGACGGTTCTGAATTTTCTCCAATTTTAATTGTTAATGGATTCTCTTTAGAGAGAAGAATTTCTTCATTGAGATTTGTTTTAAATAGATAACCAGTTTTACTACTTATCTCAACTTTATTAAGGGACACAGCAACAAACGGTGCATCTTCAACCTGAATTCTAACTTTCTCAACGGGTGTAACTAAGTAGTAGCATGCATCTTCATCTAATCTTAATATGCTTGAGAAAAGTTTAACCATCGCAGGTCTTTTTATTTCAGAGCCCATGTAAAACCATTTTCCATTTCGTAAAATCTTCATGTCAATATCACCACAAAATGGAGGGTTCCATTTTTCTACAGGCGGCAGTGATTGCTTATTTTTTTTGCTGAAACTATAAATTGTTTCTAGTCCTTTTAAATTTACTGGATTATCGTTCATGCTTCACTTGAATTTATAATTAATGGATTTATCAATATTTTTCATTATAAAACTTCAATAATCTTTTTAATTAGATAATATTCTCAAGATATAATTAATAATTTTGGAGGTATACTATGCAAAGTGTGGATGTAAAGGATTTAGAAAATTATAAAGGTAAAGATATGGGACATTCAGATTGGATGTCAATTGATCAAAATAGAATAAATTTATTCGCAGATGCAACTGATGATCATCAGTGGATTCATGTTAATGAAGAAAAAGCCCAAAAAGAACTTCCTACTAAAAGCACAATTGCACATGGTTTCTTAAGCCTTTCTCTATCAGTACCGTTGGCTGGTAAAATCTGGACAGTTACAGGGGCCAAAATGATGATTAATTATGGCTTAAATAAAGTAAGATTTATTAATATGGTTCCAGTTAATTCCCGTGTGAGAATGGGAATAAAAATTAAAGAGGTAAACAAATTGGATAACGGCGGAACGCAGGTAATCAGTGAGGCTACTCTCGAAATTGAAGGACAAGACAAACCAGCGTATGTTGCAGAACAAATCATGGTAGCATTTCCTTAAAAATGAGTGATAAATCATTTCCTGATCCAGATGCAAGTTCAATTAATTTAAACACTGAGATAATTAAGCTTTTAACCTGGAACGTATGGTGGAAATTTGAAAACTATAAGGAACGAGAAAATCTAATCATTTCTGAAATCAATAATTCTTGTCCAGATATTTTGTGTCTACAAGAAGTGTGGGAAGAAACTGATGAAAGTCAGGCTAAAATAATCGCAGATCAACTTGGGTATAACTATATCTTTGAAAAATCATTTGAATTTGATGGTGTTGCGTTTGGAAATGCAATCATTACTAAATTCCCAATCAATTCTCACCATACTGTAATGTTTGAGACTGAAGCAGAGAAAGATGAAAAAAGATTTTTGCTTCATCTCTCATTAAAATATAAAAGTGAGACGATAAACGTTATTTGCACTCACCTTAATTATAAATATGAACATCAGCAAGTAAGAGAAGATCAAGTAAATCAAATAATAGAATACATTAGTAAATTAGAACAATCAAAATTCCCTATAATTTTGTGTGGAGATTTCAATGCGGATCCAGAAAGTGATGAAATTAGAAAGATTACTGGTTTAACTAAGCCAGTAAACGATATCGTTTTAAGAGATGTATGGAAATTAACAAATAGAAATGATCCTGGTTACACTTGGTCAAACAGCAATGATTGGGCAAAAAAAACTTTAGAATATAATCGACGAATTGATTACATATTTTTAGGTAAACCTGGACCTAATGGTCTGGGTCATCCAATTGAGTGCAACCTTGTCGGCACAGAAAAAAATAAATTTTTTCCAAGTGATCACTTTGGATTACTGGCTCATTTGGTCGGTATGAACTGATGAGTATTTTGTTATCCATTTTTTTAGGTGGAGGCGTCGGAGCTTTATTGCGTTTTCTTATAAGTGAACAGACTGATCGATTATTTTTAAGTTCATTTCCATTTGGAACAATAGTTGTCAATGTTCTTGGGGCATTTTTGATGGGATTAGTCGTTAGTTATTTTGCAGATAAAGTTAATATATCTCAAAATATAAAAATGTTTTTAACTATTGGTTTCCTCGGAGGTTTCACGACCTTTTCAACTTTTAATTTGGATTTTTATCAATTATTCAGCAACGGAGAAATTTTAGCCTCGCTTTTATATCTGTTTGTGACATTCACATTTACAGTTATAGCTTTTTATCTTGGGCTAAGTTTATTCAAATTTCTTTAAATTATTTATTACGTCTTCTTAACATAAATTCAGCAAGCCCATCGTAACCTTTCTCAATCATCATTTTCGCTGATGCAACATTTTGAACTTGATCAAGAGGCTTTATTTGATGAGCAACAACTGTGGTATTCATAAATTGTGCAGCAGAACAAATGGAGATAATTTCGGATATAACTTTTTCATCAAAGCCATATTCTAATATAGCAGCTACATCTTCTTCATTAATTGAGCGAATGTCTTCATTTACTTTGTGAGATAATTTTAGAATTGGCTTATACTTAGCTTCTATTTGTGATTGTTCAATATCATTCATAAAATCTAGGTCATTCTTGTCTCTTAAAATTTTCTTTGATATTTCAACATGAATATTCTTGCAGTACCCACAGCCGTTTAATCCTGAGACATAGGCGAATATCATCTCTTTAATATGTGTTGGTAATAGTGTTTCTTGTCTCATTAGAGACTCTAAATAAGCCACATAATGTTTCTGATAGCCCCAGTTATCTAAAAAGACATCATATACTGATTTATACTTACTTAAAAAATTACTCATATTTTTGATCCTAATTGGCTGGGGCGGGAGGATTCGAACCTCCGAATGCCGCTACCAAAAAGCGGTGCCTTACCGCTTGGCCACGCCCCAACGCTATATAATTATTTAATTTAAGAAAAAGATTTTGCAATCTTTATATTAACCTCGTTAAATATGTCCACCAATTGGGGTGTTCTTCAGATATCCTCTGTATTGCTTCCTCCGCCTTTTGTTTATCTTCATAAACAGTAAAATATGCAGAGCCACTTCCTGTCATTCGTTCATACTTACAATTTATATCATTATCTAAATATTCTCTTATTTTTTTCATTTCTTGATTAGCAAGAAGTGCCGTTTTTTCCAATTCATTTGATGTACCTTTTAGAATTCCATCTAAGTTAGTATCTTTATTGTATGAGAATTTTTCTCCACTTAAATTAGAATGTTTATTAAAAATNTCCTTAGTACTATTTTGAACATTTGGAAATACAATTAGAAAATGCTTATCCGAATTGATTTTTAACCTTTGATCAACATTCCCTTTTCCAGAAATAAGTGCAGATCCCTCATCAATAAAAAATTCAATGTCTGACCCAAGATCTCTTGCAATTTCAGTTGAGCTTGAATTATCTAACAAATTGGATCTTATTAAATATTTAATTATTTCTGCGACATTTGATGAACCGCCACCTAAACCCGATCCCACTGGTATATTTTTTACAACATGAATAGCAAATGATTTCTGCTTTAAATAATTCTTATCAATTAAATAATTAAATAATTTAGAAACATGATCATTGGATCCCACTTGGTCTCCAAAAGGGCCATTATATGAGATACTAAATGAGCTTTCATCTTTTATTCTTATCTCATCATAAAGATCGATCCTTGATAACACTGAGTTTAATTCGTGAAAACCAGTATCAAGTTTGTCTACTACATTTAAGAAAAGATTTATTTTTGCGTAGGATTTTATGGTATTTAACAACGTACTTAGATTCCTTTAAGTAGTTTGATTTTAACTTTGTCCTCAAATATATTTTCCTGATCTAAATCTATGGCTTTCTGCCAATAAAAACGTGCTTCAAGTTCATTTCCCAGCTTCCAGAGCACATCACCATAATGATCATTTACAGTTGGATCGTATGGCATCATATCTAAAGAAAACTCCAACAAAGATAGAGCTTCATTATACTTACCAACTTTAAAATAATACCATGCAAGGCTATCAACTATGTATGGATCGTTTGGTTTCAATTCCATTGCTTGTTCTATCATAACTTTAGCCTCGGATATATTTTGATCCATATCGATATAAGAATATCCTAAATAATTGAGAACATCTGCTTGATCTTCAGATAGTTTCAATGATCTTTTTAAATTCTTTTCAGCTAACTTCCAATTTTTAGAACGTTCATGAACAATTCCAATATTAAAGTAAACTTCCCAAATGTTTTCTTTATCAAATTTTTTACCAAGCTTTAATGCATGATCATAGTTATCAATTGCATCAGACCAATTCTTCTCATAGCGGTGATAATTTCCTAGTGAAAGGTAAGCTTCAAAGCTATCATCAACCTCCACAAAGGTATTTAAATTTTGAATTGCTTTTTCATTGTTGCCCTCGTAGCTATATGCATCTGAAATTTGAATTGCGGCAAAATTACCGAGATAATGCTTCTTTGGAATATAACTCAGCACCTCTCTTGCTTTATCATGATTTTCCAACTGATTAAGAAAAGAGGCAAATATATACTTGATCTCATGTAAATTAGGAGAGGTGTCAATTGCTAGTTGATATAACATATGTGCGAGTTCTTCATTTAAATCCTCAATCAAAAGCTGTGAATTAAATAAAACCACTCCTATTCCTTGAAGAGGGTTTTGAATAATCCTATTTTTATTTGAAGTTAAAAATTTATTTTGAAATTCTTCATCATATGAAGACAAAAACTCATCTGCAAAAGCATCTTTCTTCTCAGTCAAATTATTTCGATGTAGAAAATTATAATATAGACGTAAAACGTATAAATCTCTTTGTACTGATAAAGATTGGTCATAAAAAACCTCCGCTAATTCAATCTCATCAGCATAGTCATAAATTAGTGCTTTATGCACAAGTGTTAGGTGTTGATGTTCGCCTGTGGAAATTAAATCGATTAGCGCCATACTTTTATCTATTGTGTTACTATCGGCCCATACCCAAGCTCTAAGCAGTCTTACAAACGTGCTATCAGATAAATTCCCTCTCCAAATACTTGCAAAACTTTGATCAGCAAAACCTGGCTTATAAGAGTTTAAGTAAGAAATCCCATTAACAAGATGACCTTGTGGTGATTGATTATTCATACAACATGAATTCACATTTTTATCACAGCCTGCTTTTGCAAGTTTGAAAGAGTAGTTATTTGCACTAAGCAAATCTCCATCCAAGATACTAAGCAACAACAGTCTATCTAAAGCAAGTAAATCGTTTGGATTCGATCTGTGCAGCCTTTGATAATATCTCTTAGTTGTGCTGTAGTCATTTGAGTCACTAGAAATTTTTGCAACCAAGTAATCGCCCACCTGAGGCGGAATAAATTGTGCTGCATGAAGATTAATGCTTGAGATGTTAAATATTAGTAAAAATATAATTGTTCTTATAAGCATAGACTTATGCTTTACATATTCGCATATTTTGGNCCACCGCCACCCTCTGGTGTTACCCAATTTATGTTTTGAGACGGTTCTTTAATATCGCATGTTTTGCAATGTATGCAGTTCTGACTATTAATTACAAATTTTGGATCTGAACCATCATCATTTCTATGAACTTCATAAACACCTACTGGACAGTACCTTTGAGAAGGCTCATCAAACTTTTCCAACGTGTAACTAATTGGTAATTCTTTATCCTTCAATTGAAGGTGAACAGGTTGATTTTCAGTATGATAAGTTCCAGTAAGAAATACCGAACTAGCCCTATCAAAAGTTAAAACGCCATCTGGTTTTGGATAATTTATTTTTTTTGCTTCTTTTGCATCTTCTAACGTTTCATGATCAGCATGTTTATGCGATAGAGTAAAAGGAAGCTTTCCCATAAATAACCACTGATCGATNCCTGTAAGTAAAATACCAAGGATATTTCCAAACCTTGTAAAGAAAGGTTTAACATTCCTAGCAGATTTTAATTCGCTATAAACCCAACTCTTTTTGAATAAAGCCTCGTAACAAGATAGATCATTGGACTTACCCGAAAGGAATTCATTAATAGCTTCAGCAGCAATCATTCCACTTTTCATGGCAGTATGAGTTCCTTTTATTTTTGGCATATTTAACGTACCGGCATCACAGCCAATTAATAATGCGCCAGGCATGTGCATCTGAGGCAGACTTTGTATGCCACCCTCAATCAATGCTCTGGCACCATAGGAAACTCTTTTTCCGCCACTTAACATTTTTTTTATTGCAGGATGTGTTTTAAACCTTTGAAACTCTTCAAAAGGTGACAAATACGGGTTCTTATAATCAAGTCCAACTACATATCCCAAAAATATTTGATTATTTTCTGCATGGTAAACAAAACTCCCTCCATAGGTTTTATTGTCTAAGGGCCAACCGGTTGAATGAAAGACTAAGCCTTCATCATGATTTTCTTCAGGTACCTCCCATATTTCTTTCAAACCAATTCCGTACTGTTGTGGGTCTGAATTTTTTGCGAGTTCAAACTTCTCTATTAATTGCTTACCTAAATGGCCTCTACACCCTTCAGCAAATACTGTTGTTTTTGCGTGTAGCTCAATACCAGGCTCATAGGAATCTTTTTTTTCATTATTTACGTCCAGTCCCATGTCATTTGTGGCCACGCCTCTTACTTTTCCATCTTCATCGTACAAAATTTCAGAAGCTGCAAAACCAGGATATATTTCAACTCCTAAGTTTTCAGCGATTTGTCCAAGCCATCTACACATATTCGCAAGGCTAGCAATGTAGTTTCCTTTATTATGTTGAACAGGTGGTAATAAAAACGAGGGAACAGTAAAGTGAGACTTTTCAAAAAGAAATAAAAACTTTTCTTTTGTAACTTTTGTTTTCAGAGGACAGCCGTCTAGAGTTTTCCAATCTGGAAGTAGCTCATCAAGAGCTCTTGTTTCAAATACATTTCCACTTAATATATGAGCGCCAACCTCAGATGCTTTCTCTACAATGCAGACATTAATTTCTGGGTTTATTTGCTTGAGTTTTATCGCGGTTGAAAGGCCCGAGGGACCTGCACCCACGATTACAACATCGTACTCCATTGATTCTCTTTGCTGAATAGTATCCATTATTAACTATATATTTAGTTTATAGGTATTATAATTCAATTTGTTTATGACCAACGCAAAAGTTCAAAACACACTGAAGCAGCTCAACCAATTAAAGATGAGTGGGGTGAATGAAAACATTGGAAATAAGCCAAAAAATCGCTACGGAAATAAAAAATCATCGAAATCAAAAACTAGTGACAGCTCTATATCTGTTAATAACTCATCGATTGAGGATCAAAAAACTATCAACTCACTAGAATCATTAGATTCATTAAAAGACTTCATGGCAAATTATGACAAATGTAAGCTTCACGAAAGTGCAACAAATATGGTGTTTTCTGATGGAAACCCAAAATCAGAAATTATGCTTATTGGTGAAGCTCCTGGCCATGATGAGGATATTCAAGGAAAACCCTTTGTTGGTAGAAGCGGCAAACTCTTAGATAAAATGCTTGAGGCGATAAACCTTAATCGAGAAAAGGTATATATTGCAAATATTGTACCTTGGAGACCTCCTAATAACAGACGGCCCACTGATGAAGAAATAGATATGTGTCTGCCAATGATTAAGAAACACATAGAGTTGATTAATCCTAAAGCAATATTGCTATTAGGATCAACAGCGACTTATGCACTTATTAGAAATACTGAAGGTATAACAAAGATTAGGGGTAAATGGGTAGATATTGAAATTAATAAAAAAAAATATCCCACCCTACCCACTTTCCACCCTGCTTTTTTATTAAGGCAACCTGGACAAAAAAAATATTCGTGGGAGGACTTAAAAAGTCTTAAGAAAAAAGTTGAATCATAATTTTAACGATCAAATCAATTTGTTGGATTTTGAAAAAAATTTTAATTGTCCAGTTGCTGGTGTTGATGAGGTAGGACGTGGTCCTTTAGCGGGACCAGTAGTGGCAGCAGCAGTAATTTTGGATAAAAACAACCTTCCTGCAGGTATTAGAGATTCAAAAAAAATATCAAAAAATAAAAGAGAAATAATTGCAGAAAAAATTAGATTAAACAGTCATTATGCATATGGAGAGGCGTCAGTAGAAGAAATCGATAATTTAAATATTTTACAAGCTTCGTTACTTGCAATGAAAAGAGCTATTGAGTCTCTAAAAATAGTACCATCAATGTCTCTTATTGATGGAATATATACGCCTAAAGTTGATTTAAAATGTAAACCAATTGTTAAAGGTGACAGTAAATCAATTTCAATTGCTGCAGCTTCAATTCTAGCCAAAGTTTACAGAGATAAGATTATGACCAATCTTGCTGACAAATATCCTGAATATTCATTTGAAAAAAATGCAGGGTACGGAACAAAAGAGCACCTTTTGGCTCTGAAGTCTCATGGAATTACCCCTATCCATCGAAAAAGTTTCAAACCAATCTACAATATATTGAATTAAGAAAATAAATTAAGTCATTGATTCTAAATATCATTGACCTCGATTCTATTTTGAATCATATTACTGACCATGAAATCGGTCGATGAAAGTCTTATGGCAAAGACTAATAAAATTTTATGCGGTGACACAGTTGAGGAGTTGAGAAATTTACCCGACAATTGTATAGATCTAATCTTTGCCGACCCTCCTTACAACTTGCAATTGGATCAAGAGTTGCTTCGACCTAATAACTCCAAAGTATCAGCTGTTGACGATGAATGGGATCAGTTCGAAAGTTTTGAAGAGTACGATAATTTTTCTGATCTTTGGCTCAAAGAAGCTAAAAGAGTGCTTAAACCAACAGGAAGTATATGGGTGATAGGCTCATATCATAATATATTTAGGATTGGTTACATAATGCAAAATTTAGGTTTTTGGATTTTAAATGATGTTATTTGGCAAAAAGCAAATCCAATGCCAAATTTTAGAGGAAAAAGATTTACTAATGCTCATGAAACTATGATTTGGGCAAGTAAAGATAAAAACTCAAAAAAATATACATTTAATTACGAAGCGATGAAGTCACTAAATGAAAATATGCAGATGCGCTCAGACTGGTTCTTACCTATTTGCAGTGGCCATGAAAGATTAAAAAACAAATCAGGAAAGAAAGTACATCCNACGCAAAAACCTGAGGGATTATTACATAGAATAATTGTTTCATCTTCAAATCAGGGTGAACTTGTACTTGATCCTTTCTTTGGAACAGGAACAACTGGCGCTGTAGCAAAAAGGCTAGGAAGAAAATACATTGGTATTGAAAAAGATAAAAATTATATAAAAGAAGCCAAGAATAGAATTGAAAAAGTGAGTATTTATGAAAATAATGCACTAACGTTAACTCAATCTAAAAAATCTGAACCAAGAATACCTTTTGGTTGGTTAATTGAACGAAAACTGATCGAGCCTGGAACAATTTTATATGATCAAAAAAGAAAATACTCTGCAAAAGTTAGAGCAGATGGTTCTGTTGTTAGTGAGAAAAACTCTGGATCAATTCATCAAATTGGCGCAGAAGTTCAGTCTGCAAACGCGTGTAATGGTTGGACTTTTTGGCACTTTGACGTTGAAGGNGAACTCAAACCGATTGANATATTAAGACAAAAAATNAGATCTGAATTAAATTAAGCAGATTAAGTGCCTTCTTACTCATCGTTGTGACCGCATATTTATTTAATTTTTTTAAATCCACCCACTTTAAATCATCCTCATTAAATTGGATCTGACTGTTATTAATATTGGATTTATAAACAGTATTTTTGAGATCAATGTGGCTAAAGGAGTGTTTGAATTCAACATTTGTTTTTTTCCATTTAGCATTTGGTATNGGGGTNCTCTTTTTANTAAACTTTACTGGTTTCACTTTCCAATTAGTAGATGGAATTTCCCATTGATTTGCAAGAATCTTTTTACCAGTTCTTTTCTTTAAAAGAATTTTAGAATTATTATGAATTGTAAGAAATGAAATACAATTTAGCTTCTGTTTTAACGGCTTACTTTTTATAGTTGGAATAAGATCTACCGTATTTTTTTTATGGGCTGAGCATTTACTCTTGAGACAGCAATTGTGACAGTCTGAATTTTTAGGCTTACATATTATTGCCCCTAACTCCATAACTGCTTGNGTGTAAGACCTATTTTTCGAATTGGGACAAATTCTTTCGGCAATTTCAGAGATTTTTTTTTCAAAACTTTTATCATTGCCACGAATTTCATAATACCTTGCTATTACTCGCTTTACATTTCCATCAATTGCTACCGCTTTTTTATTAAATGCAATTGAACTTATTGCGGCAGATGCATATTCCCCAATGCCGGGCAATTTAATTAAATTAATTTTATCTTTTGGAATTTTTCCGTTGTAATCTTCATCTATAATTTTTACAGTTTTTAGCAAGTTTTTTGCTCTTGAGTAGTAACCTAGACCTTGCCAAAAAAGTAAAACGTCTTCAATTTTTGCGTGAGATAACTTTTTTAATGTTGGCCATTCATTAATAAATTTTTTGAAATATGGTATTACTGTNGCCACTGTCGTTTGCTGCAACATAAATTCACTTACAAGAACTCTATATGGATAATCCTTATGTCGAATATTCTTTCTCCAGGGTAGTTCTCTTTGATTTTTTTCATACCACTCAAGTAATTTATTTGAAAAAAATTTGTCTTTACTTGTCATTTTCGTGTTACTTTATTTTTTATGTTTCAAAAGAAATTAANAGGCCCTCAAATATTATCAAATCTTCTTCCAGAAGAAGCAAAGAAAATNCTTAAATCAAGAGGTTTTTCAGAGTTAGAACTCTTAGCAAATTGGGAGAGAATTGTAGGCAAAAAATTTGCAAAATTAACCATTCCATTACGGCTTAAAATAGGTAAGAGCAGTGAAAAAAATAATGGTAAATTAATTGTTAAAGTTGATAGAAGTGTGGCTTTTGCGTTTGAGCACGAGCGAGAGAAAATAATTAAAAAAATTAATCTTTTTTTTGGCTATGAAGTGATCAACAAAGTTGAAATAATACAAGCATCAATTAAGGTTAAAAAAACAATTAAAATCAATAAATTAGAAAGTGATATTAAGAGCCAAAGTAAGAATTATGATGAACTAAAAAAATATCCTGATCTTAGAAGAAACTTTGAAAAAATCGCTTCAAAAATTTTAAAGTCCTAATTCAAACAAAATTTTCTGCTACTCCAACAGAGTAATAAATCCTATTAAAATAAGGAAAAATTGAGTATATTCAACATGTTGTATATATATAAAAAAAACAAGCAAAATATGGGTTTTAAATCTAATTTTTTATTCAGTACTAGTTTTATTGTATTTCTATTTGCGTTGATGTTTCCAATTAATGGATTGTATGCCAGCAGTACATTAAAGGGTATGCAGTTAGGTGATAGCGACGCACCAGTGAAAATTATTGAATATAGATCGCTCACTTGCAGTCATTGCGCAGACTTTAGTAATGACACCTTTGCAGAAATTAAAGAAAATTATATCGATAAAGGTAAAGTGAATTTTGAATTGAGACCTTTCGCTCTCAATGCGATTGATCTTAACGCTTTTAAATTACTTCATTGTGTTGATGAAAATGATTTTTTTGCAATGGACAAAATTTTGTTTAAAGATCAAAAAAAATGGATTGTAACTAATCAGAGCGATAAAGTACTAGAAAACAGCACTAATGCACTTAAGAATTACGGGGCCCTATTCGGCGTATCTGAGGAGGCGTTTAATAGCTGTATGGAAAATGAGAATATTACTGATTTTATACTGGAGCAGCGCATAGAGGGTGTTGAGGAGTATGATATATCTTCAACTCCAACTTTCATAATCAATGGTGAAATTTATGCAGGTAATATGTCGATTAATGAATTTGATGAAATAATTGAAAAAGAAATTAATTAATGAAATTTAAAAAAATAAAAATTTTAGGTTTTAAATCATTTGTTGATCCTACTGAATTAGACATCGATGAGGGATTAACAGGCATAGTTGGTCCTAATGGATGTGGTAAATCAAATGTTGTTGAGTCCCTAAGATGGTGCATGGGAGAAACCTCTGCAAAAAGCATGAGGGGTTCAGGAATGGAAGATGTAATTTTTTCTGGTACATCAGATAGACCAGCAAGAAATAATGCTGAAGTAACAATCTATCTTGATAATGAGGAAAGAAACGCGCCGTCTGAATTTAATGATCAAACTGAAATTCAAGTTAAAAGAAAAATAGAAGTTGAAAAGGGATCAGATTATAAAATTAATGGTAAAGACGTTAGAGCCAGAGATGTACAAAGATTATTTGCAGATTTATCTACAGGAGCTCATTCTCCATCCTTGATCAGCCAAGGACGCGTAGGTTCATTAATAAATGCTAAACCTATAGATAGACGCTCCGTATTAGAAGAAGCGGCAGGAATATCTGGGTTACATTCGCGAAGACATGAAGCAGAGCTAAAATTGAAAGGCGCAGAAACTAATCTTCAAAGGGTTAAGGATTTGATGAAACAATTAAATAATCAAATCAATAGTCTTAAAAAACAAGCTGAACAAGCTGAAACCTACCGCTCAGTATCGTCTGAAATTAACAAATTAGAGGGTATCGTTTTATTCCTAAAGTGGACATCTTTAAAAGAATCTTATGAAAAGTCAGATGAGAATTTAAGATCAAGTGAGTCTCAAATCCAAAAATTTACGTTGCAGGTAACTCAGGCTACTAATGAACAATTAAGAGCCAATGAGAAAATTAAGCCTTTAAGAGATAAAGAGATTGAGTCTGCGGCAAAATTAAATCGTATTAATCTCGAGAGAGAGTCATTGGATCATGAGGAAGAACGAATAAAAGAAGAAAAAAGAAATCTTGAAAACGTGATTCAACAAATAATCAGCGATAGTGAGAGGGAGCAGTTTCAACTGGAAGATGCTAAAAAAGATCTTGATTTACTAAATGCAAGAAAAGATCTCTCTAATAACGAAGAGTTTCAAGAAATAAACAATGAAACAATTGATCAACTTAAGTCAGAAAAGGATACTTTGGAAACAGAGATTTCAAATCTTGAGCAACAAATAGAACAATATAATCAGATTAAAAATTCTAAAAGAGATGATTGGCAAGACACTTTGATTAAAGCAGAAAATTTGAAATCAAGGCAATCAACTTTAAAAGACGTGGAAGGTTATGATGATCCTGAGAAATGGACAAATATATTTAAAGAAAAATTTTACAATGATCTTGGTGAAATCAGTGAGAAAGTGGATCAAGCAAGCAATATTTCAGACGAAGCTAAGGCAAATTATGACAGAGCAAGTAATGAGGCAAAAAATGCAGCAACATTATCAATGGAATTAAGAGAAAAACTCAGACAAAAAGACGTTGAACAAAAACAAAGTGATTGGACATATGAATTTCAGAGATTGAATAAAACAATTAAGTCATCTCAGGAACAAATCGAAACATTGCAAAAAAGAAAAATAAAAACTGAGCAAGAGCTAGAGAAAATCTCTAATCGCCCAGAAGAAATTGCCCAGAGAAGAGGTCAATTAATTGAAACAAAAGGCTTTGCAGAGACAGAAAGACAGTTTGCAGCTGATCGTTTAGCTGAAGCTGATAATGAATTAAAAAAAATTGAGACTAATTTAAGAAAAGCCCAAAATGATCTCGCTAACATAAGAGAGTCTAAAGGAAGAACAGAAGCNACAAAAGAATTAGCTGAATCAAGATTAAAAGAATTAGAATACGAGTCAAAAGAGAAATTTAACTGTATTCCTAGTGAAATTGTAAATTCTCTCTCTATATCAGATGATCTTGAAACTATGAGAGCTAACCTCGAAAGAACTGAGATGAGACTTGATCGACTTAAGCAGCAGCGTGAAACAATGGGTGCTGTGAATCTAAGGGCAGATTTGGAAACAAAAGAAATAGATGAAGAACTTGAAAAAATGACCACTGAAAAAGAAGATTTAGAAAACGCAATCAAAAAAATGAGGGAGTCTATAGAAGATTTAAATAAAGAAGGTAGAACAAGACTGCTTGGAGCGTTTAAAACTGTAAACACACATTTCAAAGAAGTTTTTGTAAAATTATTTAACGGTGGAAAAGCGCACCTTGAACTTATAGACTCTGATGATCCACTTGAAGCAGGGCTTGAAATGATGGTAAGTCCACCAGGTAAAAAACTTCAGTCAATGTCATTGTTATCTGGTGGGGAACAGGCACTAACAGCATTATCTCTAATCTTCGCTGTATTTTTAACAAATCCTTCGCCAATTTGTGTACTTGATGAGGTTGATGCGCCACTGGATGATGCAAACGTCGATAGATTTTGTGGTCTTTTAGATGACATTACAGAAAAAACGAATACCAAGTTCTTAATTATAACTCACCACGCGCTCACAATGTCGAGAATGGATAGATTGTTTGGAGTAACTATGGCTGAACGAGGCGTCAGTCAAATTGTCTCTGTAGATCTTAAAAAAGCTGAAGAGATTGGAGCTGTTGCCTAGTATATTGAAGATGAATAATGATGCTAATTCTCTTGAAAATAGAATAAAAAAAGCAAAAGAAGGCCAGTCTATTAAAGAAGCTAAAGCCCCCAAACCATTCGGTAAAATCATGAAAGTAGTGGTTGAAATTGTCGCAGCAATGGCTGTTGGACTAGGAATTGGTTTGCTGATTGACAATTATTTTAATACAAGACCCATCTTCACATTAATTTTCTTTCTCTTAGGTAGTGCAGCAGGAATTCTTAACGTTTTTAGGGTTGCAAAAAGTCTTCAAAATAACTAAAAAATATATCGATGGCTGCTGATAATCCTATAGATCCTATACACCAATTTGAAATATCAAAAATTGCAGATATCCAGTTAGGTGGTATTGATATTTCATTTACAAACTCTTCTTTATTTATGGTATTCGCGCTCGCTGCAACAATGGCACTATTTGTTATTGGTCTTTCTAAAAAATCAATCATACCAAACAGAATGCAGATGTTATCAGAACTTTCTTATAACTTCATTGCGAACATGTTACGAGACCAGGTAGGTGATCAAGGAAGGGCTTATTTTCCGTTCATATTTTCATTATTTATGTTTATTTTCTTTTGCAATTTTATAGGTCTAATACCGTATACCTTTACTGTAACAAGTCACTTAATTGTAACTTTCGCTTTTGCTGGTCTTATATTTATTGCAGTCACAATAATCGGCTTTGTAAAAAATGGATTAGGATATTTAAGAATTTTTTATCCATCTGGTATTCCAATTTTTCTAGCGCCTCTCATTGTTCCAATTGAAATCATTTCATACTTATCAAAACCTATCAGTTTATCAGTCAGACTTTGTGCAAACATGCTAGCAGGTCACAGCATATTAAAAATATTTGCCGGATTTATTGTAATGCTTGGCTTTTTAGGATTTGCACCATTAGTTTTTTTGGTCGTGTTATATGCATTAGAAACTCTTATTGCAGCACTCCAGGCATATATTTTTACAATTTTAACATGTATATATCTTAATGATGCCCTTCATCCGGATCATTAGTATTTACAACAACGAAAGGAAAAAAAATGGAAGTAGAAGCAGCTAAACTTATCGGCGCAGGATTGGCAACAATTGGAGTTGCAGGTTCAGGAGCTGGTATCGGAACAGTATTTGGGGCTTACGTCTCGGGTATATTTAGGAATCCTTCAGCGGCACCACAGGCGTTCGGGCAAGTTCTATTAGGATTTGCACTTGTTGAGGCGATTGCTTTATTTGCTCTTGTAATAGCTTTCTTAATTTTATTTGGATAAGAAAAGTGAAAATCTTATTAAAAGCTTTTCTATTAACTGCGCCAATTAATTTCGCATATGCTGCAGAGGGCCAGAAATCTGCTGGTCTTCCGCAGATGGATATTGCGACATTTCCATCTCAATTATTTTGGCTTGTAATTACGTTTTCACTTTTATACCTGTTTATGTGGAAATTTGTAATACCAAGGTTAGGTGCAACAATTGAAGAAAGAAGAGATAAGATTTCAAATGACATCAATGATGCTGATAATCTTAATACAGAAGCAACTGATATATTAAAAAAATATGATGAGCAAATGGCAAGTGCATCACAAGAATCAAATGAGATTATCACTAATTCTAAAAAAGCAATGCTTGATCATTTAGAAACGCTTAAAAAAGAAAATGAAGAAAAAGTTAACTCCCTAATCTCTGAGTCTCAGGCTAAAATAAAAGCTCAAGAAGAAAAATCTAAGATTGAAATAAGAAATGCAACGTTAGATACCGTTAAAGCTATTGTATCAAGATATATTGAAAATATTCCTTCAGATGAGGAAATAAATAAGAAATTAAACTAATGCTAGGAACTATTTAATGTCATCATTCTTTTCAGATCCATCGTCTTGGGTATTAGTAGCTTTTATAATATTTGTCATAATTGCGCTTGTAATTAAAGCGCCATCAATGATTGCGAAACTTCTTGATGGTGAAATTGATAAAATCAAATCTGAGTTAGATAATGCCCGAAAATTAAAAGAAGAAGCGAATTCTCTTTTAGCCGATTACGAGAGAAAGGTTCAGTCTGCTGATGAGGAAGCAAAAGCAATTATTGATCAAGCAAAGGAAATTGCAAAGAATCACGAAGAAGAGTCAAAATTAAAAGCAGAAGAATTTATTAAAAGAGCCGAACAGCAAGCCATAGAAAAGATATCAAGGGCTGAAAAAATGGCTATATCAAAAGTTAATGACGAGATTGTAAATAACTCAGTAAATATTGCTGAGAAAATTATCTTAGAAAACATCAACGACCAAAGTGCAGATAAGCTTGTAAAACAATCAATCGATCAAATAAGTAAACTTAAGGTATAATTTATTATTTATATCTCTCTTTCTAAGCTATAAATAAATTATGGCAGTCTATACGCACATATCTAGAGAAGAATTGGATCTTTTTACTGAACACTATAGTATTGAAAATGTTCTTGAATTTTCAGGTATAAAAGGTGGAACTTCTAATTCAAATTATTTACTAAAGACTCTAGAAAAAAATTACATACTTACAATTTTTGAAGAAAGAACAAATCAGGATAATCTTCAATTCTTTTTTGATCTAATGAATCATTTGAATAAAAACAATGTAAAGTGCCCTGAGGTAATACAAGATAAAAAAGGAAATTATTCAAACTCAATTCAAAATAAGAAAGCTGTAATCACATCGTTCTTAAAAGGTAGGTCAATAGATCAAATTAAACCAATACACTGTGCGTCTTTAGGCTCCACTATCGCAAGAATGCATAAAGAATCAGCTAGACTTGAAATGACTAGAGAAAATGAGCTTGGATTTGTAAACCTCAACAGCTTAATTCAAACTTTAAAAAATTTTGACGATAATATAGACGCGCAGGTAATCGATTTAATCAATGAAGAATATACTTTCCTATCTGGAAACCTTGGTCATAGTTTACCTTCAGGTATAATTCATGCAGATCTTTTTCCAGATAATATTTTTTTTGAAGGTAATGAGGTTACAGGTATAATAGATTTTTATTTTGCATGCACCGATTATTATGCTTACGAAATTGCTATCTGTCTAAATGCATGGTGTTTTGAGCCAAATAATAACGAATTCAATCCAACAAAAGCAAAACATTTATTGGGCAGTTACAATCAGTTGCGAGAATTTTCAGAGGAAGAAAAGAAAGCTTTACCTCTTCTTACAAGAGCATCATCTCTAAGGTATCTACTAACTCGTTTAATCGACTACTATTCACATGATGATAATGAACTGATCCTTAAAAAGGACCCTAATGAGTATCTCACTAAACTCCAATTTCACCAATCCGTTAAAAAAGTAGGCGAATATGGCCTCTAAAAAGGTTGTTATGTACACCGATGGAGCTTGCTCAGGCAATCCGGGCAATGGAGGTTGGGGAGCTTACATTGAAATTGATGATAAGAAAATTGAGTTAAGTGGATCTGAAAATAACACCACAAATAACAGAATGGAATTAAAAGCAGTTATTAATGCTCTAGATTATCTTAATGAAAAAAGAGACATAATAATTTTCACTGACTCAAAGTATGTCATGCAAGGTATTCAGGAGTGGATAAAAAAATGGAAAATCAATAATTGGAAGACTGCACAAAAAAAAGACGTAAAAAATAAAGATCTTTGGGTTGAATTAGACAATCTGACGGATAAACACTCGATAAAATGGGAGTGGGTGAAGGGTCATTCAGGTGATTACGGAAATGAAATTGCTGATAAACTGGCGGTCGCTCAGATAAAAGGATAAATTATAGTAAATCCATCATTTTATTTGCTCCACTTACATCAACTTTACCACCATCAACTTCGACAAAAAACTTTTCAATAATTCCATCATTGACAAGTAGTGAGCATCTTTTTGTCTTGATCGATGTTCCAAATGTATCGGGATAGTCTGTGCCTAATGATTTTGCAAACTCAGCCTTACTATCTGATAAAAATTTTATTTTTCCATTTGATCCAGACATTTCCTCCCATGCTGACATAGTAAATATGTCGTTAGTTGCAAAACATACTATTTCATCAACAGCTTTTTCTCTAATTTTGTCAGCATTCTCTATAAAGCCAGGTAAATGATTTCGAGCACATGTTGGTGTGAATGCACCTGGTACACCAAAGATTACTATTTTTTTCCCTTTGCAGAAGTCCAATATCTTTAATGGTTGTGGACCTTTGTCCTTATCCATAAAAACTAAAGTTTCATTTGGTAATTCATTTCCAATTAAATCTGACATTTGACGACCATACTAAATTTATTCCTTAATACAAGATAAAAGTAAGTGGTCCTCCCACTTGCCATTGATTTTCAAATACTGTCTTACTAATCCTTCAATGCAAAAATTATTTTTTTCAAGTGTCTTTAAAGAACGCTCATTCCTTGGTAGGCACGCTGCCTCTACTCTATGTAAATTCAATTCATCAAAAATAAATTCTTTGATAAGTTTTATTGACTCACTCATTAAACCTTTACCCATCTTAGTTTCACAAATCCAATACCCAATTGAGCAAGATTGAACTACACCTCTTTGAACATTATTTATATTAATTTCGCCAATCAAATTATTATTATTTTTTTCAAATATCAGAAAGGAATATGCATTATCATCTAATGCAAGTTTTTCAAAATATCTTACTCTTTTTACAAATGAACTTCTTTCAAGTTCATTTGGTGACCATGTAGGTTCCCACGGTTTTAAATATCTTTTATTTTTTTCTTTTAATGAAGACCATGATTTCCAATCTTTATAATCAGGAGGTCTTAGGATGACGTTTTCACCTTTCCTCTCAAATGTTATCTTTTTTGGATAATAAGTTGTTAAAAATGACACTAGCTTATCTGCTCCCTAATGAATTCTTTAATTCGAATTGTGTTATTTTCCATTTTATACATTTTTTCTTCAGCATCAAATAAGTAATTGTATTTACTCATTAAATTTAAACCTTCACCTATTGATTTTTCAACAACCTCAGAAAATTTTACAGGGTGAGCTGTAGCCAAAACAAAATTAAGCCTATCCATATCTTTTTCAAATCTTGATGCATCCAGTCCTGTAGCAGTGTGGGGGTCAATAACATATGAAAAATTATCTTTCACGGATTTGATTGTGTTTTGAACGATATCCATCGAAGAACTATTCGAGCTAAATACCTCTCGAACTTTTTCTAAATTTTCCTCAGATATTGATATTTTTCCACTTTCTTCAAAATTTTCCATTGATACTTTTGTTTCAGTATTTGATTGATTAAGTATATCAAAAAGCAATCTTTCAAAATTACTTGCTACCTGAATATCCATACTTGGGCTTGATGTTTTTATGACTGTTTTAGATTCATATACTCCTGACTTCATAAACCTATTTAGAATATCGTTTTCGTTAGTAGCCACTATTAATTTATTGATAGGTAATCCCATTTTATATGAAACATAACCAGCATAAATATCTCCGAAGTTACCAGTTGGGACAGAAAAATTAACTTTATTGGAAGCTCTTTCAGTAAAATTAATAAATGTATAAAAGTAATATACTGATTGAATGATAATTCTTGCCCAATTAATTGAATTAACTGCTGATATATTATTATGCATACTATAATCTGTATCTTTCAAAATATCTTTAACAATTTTTTGACAGTCATCAAAAGTTCCTTCTACTTCACAAAGAAAAATATTTTCCTGATTAACAGTAGACATCTGCCTTCTCTGAAATTCTGAAATCCTACCCTTAGGATATAAACAGAAAATATTTATGTTTTTACTTCTTTTTACAGCGTTGATAGCGGCTGATCCTGTATCGCCTGATGTTGCTACTATAAGATTTATTCTTTTATTTTCTTTTTCTAAAAAATGATCAAAAAGAGGGATAAGTAATTGCATTGCGAAGTCTTTGAAGGCTAAAGTTGGGCCATTGAATAGCTCCACGATTATTTCGTTTGCATTAAGCTCCTTGAATGATACACAGCCACTTTCTGTAAAGTTATTTGAATACGCTTCTTTAATAATCCTCTTCAATTGATCGGACTCTATTTCGTCACCAATAAATGGAGATAAAATAATTTCTGTTAAGTCCTCATAACTTACATTTCGATTAATATCTTTATGGTTTATATTTGGCCAATTTTCAGGAATAAATAGGCCTCCATCATTTGCTAAGCCAGCAAATAAAACTTCTCTAAACCCAAAGTAATCGCTGCCCCTTGTGCTTCTATACCTCATTTTTTTGCACCTTTTGTCTAATATAGTAGATATACATTATCATAATTACAAAAGACAACAAAAACCAGGTGACAGCATACTGGAGATGATTATTTGTTATATTAGATGGCTCAAATTCAATCAGAACATTATCAGAATAGCTTTGGTCTAATAATTTTATCATATACTTACTAGAATTTAATTTATGATATTTATCCATTTCACTTGTATTGAGCAAATACCAGGTATTTGCAATTGTATCATTTTCTGGAATAAGCGGCTTTCGATCCTTCGAATAGATTAAAGCTCCTCTGATTTCTATCTCACTATTTTTGAAAACTTCATCTAATTCAAAATTATCTTTAGAGTCAAACGGTATCCAGCCAAGTATTACATAAATAAATTTTTTGCTAATCATTTGCATTGGTAAGACAATTTCATAACCAGACTCTCCTTTAAGATTAAATTTATAAAAAAACATTTTTTTACCAGTTAATAGTTGTCCTTTTACCGAAGTATTCATGAATTCATATTGAGAGTTCTCGTCGTTTGATGGAAATTCATCTAGTACAGAATTATAATTAGAATTAATTGACTCTATTAAATTATTTTTCCATTCGAGCCTTTGTGTTTGCCAAAAACAAAGCAAAAGAAGCAGTACGATTGTTGAAATAAATATTAAGTGGAAAAGAAGATTTTTAATCAATTAAAGTATTTATTAATATGAGCCCCAAACATAAATTGCTGCAAATAAAAATAACCAAACAACATCAACAAAATGCCAATACCAAGCAGCAGCCTCAAACCCAAAATGATGGTCAGATTTAAAATGGCCAGCAATCGATCTTCCAAGGCAAACAATTAAGAATATTGTTCCAATTAGAACATGAAAACCATGAAAGCCAGTTGCCATATAAAAAGTTGCTCCATAGATGTGCCCAGAAAATGAAAAATCAGCATGCATGTATTCATAAACCTGAAAACCAGTGAACACGACACCAAGTCCTACCGTGCACCATAGTCCCTGTATTAGCTCTTTTCTATTGCCTTCTAGCAATGCATGATGAGCCCAGGTAACTGTTGTTCCTGATAAAAGTAAGATTAACGTGTTGATTAGAGGTATATGCCATGGATCCATAAGATGAATATCTGGTGGAGGCCATATAGCTCCTATTTGTTCTGTAGGGAATAAGCTTGCGTTGAAATATGCCCAAAACCAAGCAACAAAGAACATAACTTCTGATGCAATAAATAAAGTCATGCCGTATCTAAGGCCAATTTGAACAACTGGAGTGTGATGACCTTGATGTTCGCCCTCTATAATCACATCTCTAAACCACATGTATGAGACATAGATAACAATTGCTAAACCAATTATCATTGTCCACATGTCATCGGTCCTAAAATAAACAACCGCACCAACGCATGCGATTAAAGCTCCAATAGACGCAAGAAGGGGCCAAGGACTTGGATCAACTAAATGGTATTCATGTGTTCTTTTTGTATTTTCTGAGCTCATATCTAATTATGTATCACTGTTTTCATAAAAGGTATAGGACAAAGTAACTTCTGATAAATCAGAAATGTATTTATCATTTTCAATTTCAGGATCTATAAAAAATGAAACTGGCATAATTTTAGTTTCGTTAGCCATGAGCTCCGTTTCTTGAAAACAAAAGCATTCAATTTTGTTAAAGTACTTTCCTGCCTCAGTTGGTGATACATTATAAACAGCTGTACCGCTTAGAGTTTGGTCTGTATTATTCTCTATCACATAATTAATCAGTTTATTTTCACCTATCTTTAATTGATGAATTCTTTGCTCAGGATAGAATTCCCAGTCGAGGGTAGAACCAACGTTGGAGTCTAATCTAACATTGATAGTTTTATCGATAGAATAAATGCTTTCAGAAGAATACACATTTGGAGTGCCTCCAAATCCTGTAACTTTACAAAAATAGTTGTATAGAGGCACTGACGCATAAGCTAAAGCGATCATAGTGATAACTATTCCTATTAATCCAATCGCAGTGATGCTGTTGTTTGACTTGATAAAATTCATTTAAATAGTTCCCAACTTATAAACAGTGTAAGAGAAAAATAAAGCTACAAAGAAAACTAGTACGAGGGCAGTTATAATATTTCTTTTTTTTATTTTTTTATCCATCAGTAAATATTCCATAGTAAATTATCGATTAATAGAATTGAGAAAATATTAAACAGATAAATAATTGAAAAATAAAACAGCATTTGAGCTTTTCGCTCAAGTAAGCCATCTTTCAACCACGATCTTTTGAGATCAAATGCCAAATAAATGAAAAAAATACTTAGAGCTGTTGACGAAACTCCAAAGAACAAAGAATAGTATGAACTCATAATTAAAGTAAGTGGCAATAAGGTAATCGAATATGCGATAATTAAATTTATCGTTTTACGCTCACCAACAATCAGTGGCATCATTGGNATTCCGGCCTTTTTGTAATCATCAGATTTATAAAGTGCAAGAGCCCAGAAGTGAGGAGGCGTCCATAGAAAAATTAACATGAAAAGAAGGCAAATCTCAGTTGAGATTCCTCCTGTCACAACTGCCCAACCGATCATCGGAGGAAAGGCTCCCGCTGCACCTCCTATCACAATATTTTGAGGTGTCCTCTTTTTAAGCCATATTGTGTAAACAAATATATAAAAGCAAATTGTCAGTAAAAGTAATCCTGCAGCTGCTAAATTTGAAACCAAGTAAAGCATTGATACAGCAATTATTGAGAGTGTTATGCCATAGATGAGTGCCCCATTAGCGCTTATTTGGTTTGTTGGCAAAGCTCGATCTTTTGTTCTATTCATTAATTTGTCAGTATCTCTCTCATACCACATGTTTAGTGCTCCTGACGCGCCAGAACCAATTGAGATAGCAAGAATTGCGAGCAAACCCGTTNTAAAACTNANACTTCCAGGTGCGATTATCATTCCTACAAAGCTTGTAAATATAGAAAGTGACATGACCCTTGGTTTAAGCAAGGAGNTATANANANCTAGTTTTGTCGCAATAGAACCTAGCCCAAATTCCTGTTTNTTAGAAACTGAGGTAATATTTGCCATTNTAATTTCTACTTAACTTTTGGTAGCTCCTCAAACTGGTGGAATGGTGGAGGAGAAGGCAATGTCCACTCAAGTGTTGTGGCTCCCTCACCCCATGGGTTGTCGGCACAATCTCTAACTTTCATGAGAGCATGTACTAACATTACAAAGAATACTGCCAAACCAAGAACTGATATGAATGAGCCAATTGAGGAAATATAATTCCATCCAGCGTAAGCATCAGGGTAGTCAACNTAACGTCTNGGCATTCCCGCTAAACCTAAGAAGTGTTGTGGGAAGAATATTATATTCACTCCAATAAAAGTTAACCAAAAATGTAACTTGCCCAAAAACTCTGAGTAGTTTCTGCCAAACATTTTACCAAACCAATAATAGAAACCAGCAAATATTGCAAAAACAGCTCCCATAGACAGAACGTAATGAAAATGTGCAACAACATAGTAAGTATCATGCAGCGAATGGTCAATTCCTGCATTTGCAAGAACAACACCTGTCACACCACCTACAGTGAATAGAAAAATAAAACCTATTGCCCATAACATTGGTGTTTTAAGATCTACCGAACCACCCCACATAGTAGCAATCCATGAGAAGACTTTAATTCCGGTAGGCACAGCAATTACCATCGTGGCAAACACATAATAAGCTTTTACATCTGCGTCCATGCCAACAGTGTACATGTGGTGAGCCCATACGATGAAACCTAGGAAACCAATAGATACCATTGCATAAGCCATTCCAAGATAGCCAAAGACTGGCTTTTTAGAAAATGTTGCTACAACGTGACTCACAATTCCAAAACCTGGCAAAATTAAGATATAAACCTCAGGGTGACCAAAGAACCAAAATAGGTGTTGAAAAAGTACTGGGTCTCCACCTTCAGCAGCACTAAAAAAAGTTGTCCCAAAATTTCTATCTGTAAGAAGCATTGTGATTGCACCGGCCAATACTGGTAATGAAAGTAATAAAAGTACAGCTGTCACAAGAATTGACCACACAAATAAAGGCATTTTATGAAGAGTCATNCCAGGAGCCCTCATATTAAAAATTGTNGTTATAAAGTTAATTGCNCCAAGAATTGATGATGCTCCAGCAAGGTGTAATGAGAAGATTGCTAAATCCACTGCAGGGCCAGGCGAACCTAAGTTAGCAGACAATGGTGGATATATGGTCCATCCTCCTCCAACGCCTGCACCACCTGATGTTCCCTCAACAAATAATGATGCGATAAGCAGTATTAGTGATGCTGGCAATAACCAAAAAGAGATATTATTCATTCGTGGGAAAGCCATATCTGGAGCGCCAATCATAAGCGGCACAATCCAGTTTCCAAAACCACCAATCATAGCTGGCATAACCATAAAGAAAATCATGAGTAAACCATGACTTGTAACTAGAACATTATATAAATTATGGTCACCTCCCAATATCCCGTCTCCAGGATACATTAGCTCCATTCTCATCAGAACAGACATTCCAGTTCCTACTAAACCTGCTATAACGGCAAATATTAAATAAAGGGTTCCAATATCTTTATGATTTGTTGAGTATAGGTATCTTCTCCAGCCAGTTGGGTGATGATCGTGACTGTCTACCTGATCTGCTGTAATATCTGCCATTTATATATTTCTCCTCTAAGTAAAATATTTTATTTTTTAGCCATTTCAAATGTATCGTCACTGTAATTAATCTCTAAAGATGCATATTCAGATTTAGCAAATTCGATCCACTCTTCAAATTCTTTATTTGAAACAACTTTAACATTAATGGGCATAAATGCATGTTTTGGACCACAGAGCTCTGAGCATTGGCCATAATAGATTCCTTCTTTATTAGCCTTAAACCATGTTTCATTTAATCTTCCCGGTACAGCATCCATCTTGACACCAAATGCTGGAATTGTCCAAGCGTGCAGTACATCTGCTGAAGTTAACTGAAGCTTGACCACTTTATCTACTGGTACAACAATTTGAGTATCAGTCTCTAACAATCTTAACTTTGGATCTGATAGCTCATGATCAGCAAGCATGTTAGCATCAAAAGAGATATCATCGAAATCAGGGTACTCGTAAGTCCAATACCATTGATTGCCGATAGCCTTAATTGTTATATCTGCCTTTGGTATTGTTTCAGAAACGTAAAGTAATCTGAAAGATGGAATAGCAATAATAATTAACAATATTACTGGAATTACAGTCCACAATATTTCAATTGTTGTGTTNTGTGTTGTCGTGGAAGCAACATGATTACGGCTGCTATTAAATCTGAACATGATATATAGCAGAAGACCAAGTACTAAAAGTGATATGCCTGTAATGATAGGCATTAAAATATAACTATGAAATGATATAATGTCAGACATTAAATCAGTTGCAGGCTGTTGAAAGCTTAGCTGCCAATTTTCAGAAATGCCTTCATTTGCCAGAGAAACGGAAGGTATTAGCAGAAAAAATAATATCTTAATAATATTTTTCATAGAGAAATTATTGATTTAATGTTTTGAGCTATTACGTAATATATACTGCTTAATTTGCATTAAACTACTCATTATTTCGCGACAGTTTGACGCAATTTTTGCTAGTTTTTAGGGTTTTTTTAATATATTTTATAATGATATTTTTTATTCAGAACAATTCGAGATGATTAACAAAAAAATAGAGAATCAGTCCAATGACAGCCTCTTTTTCACCAGAAGCAATTTAGATAACTCAAAAGTTGATAAAATTGTATCAGATGCTTTGCACAAAGCAGACGACGGAGAGCTTTTCATGGAATTCTGTGAAAGTGAGAGCTTTGTATACGATGATCAAAGGTTAAAGAGTGCTTCATTTGATACATCAAAGGGTTTTGGGTTAAGAGCTATAGCTGGCGAAAGTTCAGGCTACGCTCATTCATCCGATATTGATGAGAACGCTCTAAAAAAAGCTAGTGAAACAGTAAATTTTATCACAAAAGACCATAACGCAAATTTCAACGCTAATTTTTCAAAAACCAACAGAAAACTTTACAATGAGATCAATCCAATTAATGAAACTGAATTCTCAGAAAAAGTAGAAACTCTGAAAAAAATTGATGAATACGCTAGATCAAAAAATCCAAATGTTAAGCAAGTTTCAGCATCACTAAACGGTGAATGGCAGGCTGTGAGAATTTACAGGCCTGGTGGAATTATGATTGAGGATCTTCGCCCTCTTGTAAGACTNTATGTGTCAATCGTTCTCGAAAAGGATGGACGTCAGGAAAATGGCAGCAGAGGCTCAGGTGGTAGAGTAGATTACTCAACTTTCTTAAATTCCTCACATTGGCAAAATCAAGTGGATGAAGCAATCAATCAGGCTGAAATAAATCTTACTTCTGTTGACACACCTGCAGGTGAAATGGATGTAGTTCTTGGACCGGGTTACCCGGGTGTACTGCTACATGAAGCAATAGGACATGGGCTTGAGGGTGATTTTAATAGAAAAAAAACTTCTGCATTCTCTAACCTTATGGGAGAAAAAATTGCTGACGAGTCAGTGACAGTTGTTGACGATGGAACGATTGACTCTCGTCGAGGATCTCTAAGCGTTGATGATGAGGGTACACCAACTAACTGTACAACGTTAATTGAAAATGGAATTTTAACTGGTTACATGCAGGACAGATTAAACTCAAAACTGATGGGCGTTAATCCTACAGGGAATGGCAGAAGAGAAAGTTATGCTCACTTACCCATGCCTCGTATGACAAATACATATATGTTATCGGGTAATCGCCATCCCGAAGAAATTCTAAAATCAGTTAAGAATGGCCTATACGCTGTGGATTTTGGCGGTGGCCAGGTTGATATAACAAGTGGTAAGTTTGTATTCACTTGTACTGAAGCTTACAAAATAGAAAATGGTAAAGTTACAAACCCTGTAAAAGGTGCGACGCTTATCGGTAACGGTCCTGATGTTTTAAAAAGAGTTAAAATGGTTGGTAACGACTCAAAAATGGATACTGGAATTGGAACGTGCGGTAAAGACGGTCAAAGTGTTCCTGTTGGAGTAGGGCAGCCTACGATGTTGATCGAAAATCTTACTGTTGGAGGTACNGCGACAGCTTAGCTTACTTGTCTTTCTTGATCCTTCCAATACGGTTCTCTCAATACTTTTTTCAAAACTTTTCCACTAGCATTTCTTGGAACTTCATCGATAAAATCTACTGATTGGGGTTTTTTATAGCTTGCAATTCTGTCTTTACAGAAGCTTATCAAATCATCCTCAGTTACATTTGAGCCTTCCTTTTTCACAATACAAGCTTTAACTACCTCACCATATTTTTCGTCTGGAACACCAATAACCGCGGCATCAACGACATCAGGGTGTGCAAATAAAGCTGCTTCAACTTCGGTTGAGTAAATGTTCTCACCTCCAGACACAATCATGTCTTTTATTCTATCTTGTATAAATACAAATCCTTCTTCGTCCATTCGACCTGCATCACCTGTATGCATCCACCCACCTTTAAGCGCTTTCTCACTTTCCTCTTTTTTATTCCAATAACCTTTCATGATTTGAGGTCCCTTAGCGCAGATCTGACCTATTTCTCCAATGGGAAGAGGGTTATCATTTTCATCTCTTATTTCAACTTGTGTATCGATTGCAGGTCTGCCGCATGATTTTAATAGTTCAGGTTTTTCATTAAGCGCACGAATATGTTCTTCTGGAGTCATTAGACAAATAACAGCGACGGTCTCTGTCATTCCAAAACCTTGTCCAAATTTACACTTAAAAACATCCATTGCCTTTTTGAGAGTTTCTGGAGCGATTGGCGAGGCTCCATAATGTATCTGATCTAAATCATTATATTCGTTACTCGCAACATTTGGCACTGATACTAAGCAAGCTTGAATCATTGCAGGGACTAAAACTGTATGCGTAATTTTTTCATTTGCTAGACAGTCTACTACATCTTGCGGAATAAAATCCTCTTGAATAACNATNGTTCCACCTATTGCAATGCATCCACACATATTAATCATTGCAGCGGCATGATACATTGGAGCCACCAAAAGAGTTCTTGAAGGCCTTGGTAAAGTTAAACTATTTAAATACTGTCTAATATTAGCAGCAACATTTCTCTGTAAAAGAACGGCGCCTTTTGGATGGCCTGTAGTACCACTTGTGTACATTTGATATACGTCATCATTTTCATGGATTTTTAAAGTTGGTTTTTCATTCGAACTATCTGAAAGCCAATCATAAAAATCCTGAAATTTTTCGATACTATTATCAAGCGATATAGAAATATATTTTTTTACATTTTTTAACTCTGATGAAATCTGATTTATTCTATCCGAATATTCATTACCTTTGACTATGATAAGTTTGGCTTCAGAGTCATTTATTATGTATGCCCACTCTTGGTCTGCTAAACGATAATTCAGTGGAACAGGTACAGCACCAACTTTTGATGCTGCGTAATACATAATTGCCATTTCAGTACAATTTTTTGCAAGAAATGCAAATCTATCTCCAACTTCTAAACCCTCAGAAACAAGTTTGTTAGCCAATTGATTGCTTAATAAATTTGCTTCTTGATAAGAAAGCGAATTTCCTTCAAATTCAGAAAAGGGGAAATTAGGATTTTTATCTGCTCCATTTTCTAAATGCTCGTGTAATAACATGAGAAAATTTTATATAATTATTTTTTTTCTACAAGCTCAATTAAAGAATGTATCTTTGAGCTTTTCACTTGCAAATAAATTAATTTGATCATCATAGTGNGGAGAACCCATGTTCATTGTAGCGCTTCCAAATTGGTGAATGCTTTTTGATACCTGTTTTTTATTTTCATCCCATTTTACATAGATATAAAGGCCGTCTCCAGCAACAGCTTTGAGTATACCATCATTGCTTCGCGGGGCGTAAATTGCCCTTAAAACATCGGGCCCTCCTTGAATGTGCACTAAATTTGATCCTCTCTCCAAGAAATTAACATCACTCCATTTTACACTTAATGTCCCAAAGTTTTTCTCAAACTCATCAACACAATTAATGAAGATGTCGATTGGATCTGGGCGTGGCTTTCTTGTTATTTCTGCCAACCATTCAGGAGACAAGATACAAACTCCAAAAGCAGCATGTAAATTATCAGAGTCAGTTCCAAGATCCCAATNTCTNAAAAATTCTTGAGCATTTTTTAATTTATTTTCTGAAAATTCATGATTGAAAATTTCTTTCATAAACTTGTATTGTCTTGAATTGTAAGAAAACTTATTATCGTGTTTGTATTTATCAAGTTCACCAAATGATATTGATTTATCGGGATCAAGAAGTTCGTAAGCTCTATATGCCCTATTCGTTGTTCGTGTTTGAAAACCCATAGTTGGATTAAAGTTAGATAAAGATAAGTTATCTTCCTTAGCTGTAACAAAAAAAGGATTTTGATTAGTACTAAATATATATCCAGAGCTTGGGTTTAAGATCTGAGGCACNCTTTCAAAAGGATGAAAATTATTCCAAATTAAATCACTCTTATTTCCGGGTACCACTTGCTTCCAATTATAGTTTGGGTCTCTTACTGGCGATTTAACATTATGAACAAAAAAGATATTATCTTCTTTATCNGCGTAAACTAAATTTAAACTAGCTAGCTGTTCCATTCTTAAGGCATCAAGCCATTCATCAATATTTTTTGATTTATTCATTTTGAGCCATGCAGTTGAGTGATTGACATCATTCATTCCTACAAACCTTAGGGCATAGGCTTTATTGTCATCTTTCAGAACAGGCCCATGTGCTGAATGGTACATTTGTATAGGATATGTAATACTGAAAGGGCCAAACAGTTTAACTTTAAATTCTTGATCCGTTTCGGTGAAATTAACCCATGNACCATCTAGTTCATACTGATCATTATTCTCTGGATTAAGTTTTAATTCATAAATATCGGATAAATCTGGCTGATTAACTGTAGCTCCCCACCCGAGATTTTCATTAAAGCCAACATGTACAAATGGCGACCCTGGAAAAGTACCACCCATGATATTTAAGCCCTCTCCACTTTTTATATGAATTTCATACCAAGCAACTGGACCCGTTAATGGCTGGTGTGAATTAATGACAAGCATTGTCTCATTGTCTTGTGATCTACTTTTGGAAACAGCAAATGCGTTTGAACCTGATGGTTTAAAGTAAGTATTTATGCTTGCGACTATTGGATTATCGGATAGAGCGTTCATGTTCATTGCAACTTTCTCTTCTTGATCATCCATCAAATTGATGAGTTCAGCAATTGAATGATCGATGCCATAAAATAACGGCATCCGAAATGTCATACCAGCAACCAAATCGTATGCAGTAGCTGGATATAAAGATTGATCAACTAAGTTCGGATTTTTTGCAGCATAATAATTAAGCCCATCTGCATAACCTTTTATATAGTTAATTGTTTCCTCTGGAATTTCTGAAATCTTATTATTAACAGTTTCATGAACATTAAAAAACTTAAATAAAAAATCTAATTCTACTCCTTCAATTGCATCCAGGTTTTCCATTATGTCTCCANNACCAGTAATGAGTGAATAAATAGCTGCAAATGTTTTTGAATTGAAATTTAAATTTGAAAGCTCCCCACGAGACATTTTAATCATCATCTCGACATGTTTTAAATCATCCTCTGCTTGTGCATAAGCAAATCCGAATGCTGCATCTTTATCGGTATCTCCATATACATGTGGTACTCCGAACTGGTCTCGTTCAATCTTGTAAGAGTATTTTTTTTCTATTTCTAAAAAACTAGTTTGNGCAAAATTTCTAGTATTATATTGATTAACCAATATAAGTGTCGAAACAAAAATAAGAACTAAC
>FUFK010045102.1_pt1 | contig 67465 bp, 63 predicted proteins | sample 1021851 | NCBI WGS metagenome assembly FUFK01 (sample SAMEA51879418, study PRJEB19060) | metagenome | reverse complement strand
TGTTATAGGTGAATGTAATGATAGAGTTGCAATGAAAGAGAGAGTATTGGTAACTGTAATGACGATTAAGTTTGCAGAAGAAGTTTCAGACTACTTGGAGAGGATGGGAGTCAAAGCTCACTATCTTCACAGTGAGATTGATACTCTTGAGAGGACCGAGATAATCAAGGCACTCAGATTGGGCCTGATTGATGTGATTGTGGGAATTAATCTACTCAGAGAAGGTCTGGATATTCCCGAGGTTTCGCTAGTGGCAATCTTTGATGCTGACAAGCAGGGCTTCCTGAGGAACGAAAGGTCCCTTCTACAGACCATTGGAAGAGCGTCGAGAAACGTAAATGGCTCTGTAATTCTGTATGCTGATTCCGTCTCTGCCTCAATGGAAGCTGCCATCAGTCAGACGGTGAGGAGAAGAGCCATGCAAGGGGAGCATAACGAAAAGAACGGGATAGTCCCAAAAACCATCGAAAAGGCCTTGCCCGTAATGGGGTCAGAGATTGAGGACCTAGTCTCTGGAGTTGCTGGTAGGGGGAGTGAAGGCGGTAGGAGAATGGTCGCCAAGCCTCCGGGCAAAAAGGGTCTGGAGGGACTAGCAAAGAGATTTGGACTAGGTGCGGGCGTCTGGAATAACTCCGATTCAGTTCTAGAGAACGTAAGTCAGCCCGAGTGGATAGGTGAAGGAGGAAGGGATCTCGAAGATAATGATGGAGAGGAAGATGTTATCTCCAGGCTTGAGATGGAGATGAGGCAGGCTGCAGATAGGCTGGACTTCGAGAGAGCAGCAGAACTGAGAGACAGAATATACCGAATTCGGAATACCACCAATTGAAGCCCAGAGGGTTGTGCGGGTACCATGGTAGGATACTCCCGTGACGATTTCGAAGTCCCTGTAGAGGACTATGATTTTTCGAGTGTTACCGATGTTGGATCTCTGATTGATCAAATGTCTAGAGCTGGTGGTTTCACTGCTTCGAAGTTGGCTAGAGCCAGAGATATCTTGAGAGAAGCAATTTCAAGATCCGATGGAGAAGGGGTCCTCAACTGGCTATCATTCCCCGCCTGTCTATGCGCTACAGGAACCAGAGGTTTCTTCATTGAGGCACTGAAGAGGAGAGCATACAACGTAGTCATAACCACATGTGGAACCCTAGATCATGACATAGCCAGAGTATACAGGAGTTACTTCCATGGAGACTTCAGTCTAGATGACGTTGCCTTGGCTGAGGAGGGGCTGAACAGGCTTGGCAATGTGGTGATTCCAAATGAGTGCTACGGCGAGATTTTGGAGAGAGTCCTGCTACCTTGGCTGGAAGAAATTGAGGATGAGAGGAAGTCTATAGACGATTCAAACCCGTGGAGAGGCTTTGGTTCAGTGGAACTATGTTGGGCGATAGGTGACAGGATTGATGACCCTAGTTCTCTTCTTTACTGGGTTGCTAAGAATAGGATCCCGATGGTTATTCCAGGAATTACCGATGGCTCGATAGGTTCGCAATTATTCATGCATAGACAAAAGAGCCCGGATTTCATGATTGATGTGCTAGCAGACGAACAGATTCTCTCCGACTTGATTTGGACGGCAGACGAAAGCCATGGTCTGATGGTAGGAGGGGGGATTTCCAAGCATCACGTGATCTGGTGGAACCAGTTCAGACAAGAGGCAGGCATGGATTCAGCAGTTTCGATCACAACCGCCCCAGAGTTCGACGGTTCCCTCTCTGGGGCTAGACTGAAGGAGGCTATTTCATGGGGCAAGATTCGCCCCAATGCCGACCAGATAGTCGTTGAGGGCGAAGCAAGCCTGATTCTTCCCATCCTCGGTTCTGACTTATTTGCTGGGAAGTGAGATATGTGCCGTAGAAACGGCTATTAGTTCACATTTTCCGGTTTGGGGTATGACAGTCAGAGAAATGATTCAGGACATGATNAATGAATTGACGGAAGCTATTGCAGATGCTGAGAAGCACGACTCTGGGAACAATGCTGCTGGAACCAGAGTTAGGAAAGTGATGCAAACCTGCAAGAACCTTGCTCAGGATGTTAGAGTTAAGGTTCAGGGAGACAAGAATTCTCGCTAATCGGTATGGGCAATCATTTCCATTATTGAGACTCTCATTGGCACAATAGGATGCCAACCCTCGGCCCCTATTGCAATCAGAGCTTGATGGAGACTACCTAAGTCCGTAGTTTCGGATCTTTCAGAATAAATCCCTCTAACGGGACTGGGGACTTCGGATAGAGACTCGATAGTGTGGGAGTGATTGATCGCATTGTTGTAACGCTCCCAGAGAATTCTTATCTCGTCGATAACGTGCTCCGATGACCATGCCCTCCTACCGCACATTCTGAAGGTCCCGGATAGATTGGGTTCCTTCTCGTTCATGCATAANCAGGAAATTGCGTCAGTTACATCCCTGACATTGACCCAGAACCTATCCCTAGGTTCGGTTTTTGGTTCTCCTCCACCCTTAATTTGCCGTATCCAATCTATCATTATCTCGTTTCCCCAGTTCCTCCCACCATTCGGAATGACTACATCCTTCAGCTCTAGAACAATCGTTGATTTCGGAGGGTTTGAGCCCATAGGAATAATCGCAATATCGCAATCCTCTTGTTGATCAATTCCTACAACCAGTTCAGAGTCAGATGGATCTTCCACTATCGAGGCTCCTGCTCTTTGCAGCCTCTCTTCCAGTGCTTCCCTAAGACCGTCCAATTTTCCGAAAACATGCACGTTGCTGAGCATGATAACGCATCAATTAGTTTGCCTCAATAGACTTGGAGGTGAATGCAAGGAGGGCGTCCCTCAGGATTCCAATTATCATATCTATCTCCTCGGTTGTAATTGCAAAGTGAGGAGTGAACCTCAGAGCATTCTGACCTCCATGAATGACCCCGAGTCCGTTCTTCCTACACCATTCCTCTACACAGCCAAAACCGACTACTGGAAGCTTCTGCGGATCTAGTTCAGCGCAAAGCAACAGCCCAGTCCCCTGAACTTCAGTGATTGTCCCCGGTAGTTCTTGTGATAGATTTCTGAGTTTAGAAACGAATTCGTCTCCCCTATCCTTTATGTTCTTTCTTAGCTCAGGAGTGACTCTATCTAAAGTAGAAATTGCAGTCTCCAAGGCTCTTGGATTCGTGGTCATTGTATTACCATAGATTCCTACCACGTACAACTCAGCCGCCCTGTCCGAGAGCCCCACAACAGATAGTGGGTACTGGCCTGCATTCAGAGCCTTGGACCAAGTCTCCATATCCGGTACAAGACAGTCCTGGAATCCCTCATAATCAACAATACTCAAGCATCCTTGTCCTCTCAATCCCGCTTGAATTGAGTCGACTATGAGCATGCTTCCATGTTGTGTGCATAGAGATCTCGCCAAATCGTAGAACTCTCTAGTTACGCATAGTCCGGGATTTCCTTCGCCCATCACTGGCTCCATAGCCATTAGTTCGATGAAGAAGCCCTCTTCTTCCGCTCTTTCAAAGGCCTGTCTTAGAGAGCCCAAATCATTGTTAGGCACGAATATCACATTATCCCTTTCTCTGAAAGAGGCTAGATTCTTCTCGTATTTCCCACTACATGAGTCAGAAATCTGAGCCGGTCTGTGGGTTCTCCCGTGGAATGCCTCTACCAGAGCCAGCATCTTTGTTGGTTTTCCTTCGTGAATCCCTCCCTTCCCAGTAAGTGTGAGGGTGTTTGCGTCCGCTATTCTCATAGAGATAGTCATCGATTCTGACCCACTATTCAGACAGACGAACTTGGAAAACGGACAGTTTCCCCTTGTGTGGCCAACTTCCTTCTTGAGTCTGTCAGAAAGTCTCTTTTGACTAAATGAGGGAGTCATGACATTTGCCATGACCCAATTCTGCTGCATTGAACGAATCACGTCATCTGGGCCATGTCCCATCCCGAGCATCCCATATCCTCCATTATCATGAATTACAGCTCCATGAGAGGTAATAATCCAAGGACCTCTTGCCGATATTGCCACGTACGGATTAACTGTTGGAGCAGAGTAGAAATTTACGTAGTCCGATTGGAGAAGAGAAGATAATTCGCCCTCGTTCATGGAAAGTAAATTTTCTCCCATTTCATTGATTAGACTTTGAAAATTGACAGAGGCCTCCTCAATCGCCCTACTTAGAGAGGGGTCAATCTGTAGAAACTCAGAGATTGTTGAGTCAGGAAGACCATCTGTCTCAGCTTTACCCGTAGAAGATCGGATTTCGTACAATGCTTGGAGGCTTCCCACCATCACTATGTGGCAGGAGAGGACACACATCAATCTTCTCCGAAGTTGCTCAGATTAGACATCAGAAATTTATGGAAAAGGAATTAACCATCTTTTCTGATAATCACTGAAAAAATCAAACGTAAATTAATTTTTCAATTGCTTTTTTTATTATTATCTAAATTTTTCAATTGGATTATCAGTCTTGATTTGCGAATATTATAAGTGCCACTCCGGCCTCTGGAGTTCAGGAGAGGCAAGGGGGATGCGCTCCTTCCCTGAGGGAAAACAATGGTTGAGGATTACGAAATACAGGAAATGATACACAGAGACGTATACGTTGGAGACAAGCATGTTGGAGTGGTAGTTGGAGAGAGATTCCACCCCAGAGATGAGTTTGTCAAGTCTCTGAGACTTAAGGTCGAGGGAGAGGTTGCTAGTGAATTTATGAGAAAGCCAGCAGATCTGGCACCACTGGCAAAGGAGTTGGTGCACAGCATCAGGCCCGATGGCGGTATCAAACTATCAAAGTCTATGAGAGAGTTACAGAGAAGATGGAGAAATACGGTCAGAATTCAAGAAGATCTGTATGCTCCTGATGAGCTTCTCGACAGGGCCGTACTTGACAATGATGGAATGGATATTGGTAACGTAGTTGAGTTAATCAAAATCAAGAGGACCTACAAGGGCCTGTTAGTCAAACCGCATTTCATGGTGAGGGCCAGACACGGCCTTCCAGAGACTATAGCGGTACCCTGCGGACAACTGGCAAAGACTACTTCCCGACTGGATGAAGTCATCCTGAAGTGTACCTTTTCGAGACTGATTACGCTACCTAGTTACATGAAGTTGAACTTTGAGGATTACGATGAAGAGTGATTTTTCCTTGAGTAGGCTTCAAATCACAATCCCATGTGCACGTGACGCTCAAGGGCGCGTAGCTTAGTTTGGCTGGAGCACCCGGCTGATAACCGGGAGGTCACAGGTTCAAATCCTGTCGTGCCCACCAATAAAGACAAAAATTGGGCCATCAGCACGACAAGAAGCATCATGAAGGACCCGCCTGTCCCTGCGTTCAAATGCCAGTTCTGAGCGGGGCCTCAGGGGTAGATATCGCCTCTGGACTTGCAGTTATTCTTGACACGCAATATGTTGCACTAGAAAGTAGAAGATTCCCCGATGGTGAGGCCTACGTGAGGATTCCTCCCGAATCAATAGATTCAGTTAGATCGGAGAGTGTGGTTCTTGTTTCAAATACATTCCCTGATTCAGGCATTATGCAAACTCTGTTCTTACTTGGTGCTCTCAGAGATGTTAGGAAGGGCGATCTTTCCAGTTTGAAGGGAGATTGGGAGGGTGAAACACACGATGTTGGTCCGGGTATTTTCCTCGCCATTCCGTACTATGGATACGCTAGGCAGGACAAGAGGTTCGGTTTCGGAGAGTCAGTTTCTGCCAAACTAGTCGCTGATTTGCTATCGGAACTATGTGATGGCGTTGTAATTCTGGATCTTCATGCACCAGAAGTACTTGGAGACATGGAGGCTGATATTGAGTTTGTGAGTTCTATGCCAGAGATAGCAGAGAGCCTACGTAGAGAAGTGTCTCCTGATTTCATTCTGAGCCCAGACAAGGGTGCAATCTCAAGAGCCACCGAAGTTGCTGAGTTAATTGGTTGTGACTTCTCATACCTGGAAAAGAAGCGGATAGACGCGCATACGATAGAGCATACCCCGAAGGATCTTGATGTCTCAGGCAAGGTGGTAGCCATCGTCGATGACATGATTAGTACTGGTGGTACCATCTGTAGGGCCAGTGATGCTCTTAGAAGACAGGGGGCTGTTGAGGTCCATGCTGCCTGTACTCATGGACTATTCACAGGTGGAGCACTATCTCGTCTAGCCAATCACGTTGATGGAGTATACACTACTGATTCTCTTCCAAATCCAAGGGCTAGTGTTTCTGCGGCTCCGGCATTAGCCAGGGGATTAAGTGCCATGATGAGCAGAGCGCTTGATAACGGCTGACTGGATGGAATACGCTGCGTTTATATCGGTCATGCCGTGCGGCGGCTTACCAACACGAGGAGATGTTCCAATGAGTGTGCATATTGTTTTCGAAACACCCCAAGACGTACAAGAGCAAGTTTACGAGATGGTCAAGAGCCTGGGAAAGGATGGCAAGGGGCGCCTAAAGAAGGGTGCCAATGAGGTCACCAAATCTGCAGAGAGAGGAACGGCGCAGATGGTAGTGATGGCGGAGAATGTCAACCCAGGTGAGCTTCTGGCCCATATTCCGATGATTTGCAAAGAGAAGGAGATTCCTTTCATCTACGTGGAGGACCAGGCATACCTGGCAGAGGCTGCGGGGATGAGCACAGGCACCAGGACAGCGGCGATTGCGGTGATGCAAGTGGAGAAGGACGGGATGGATCGATTCAACGAGGTCAAGTCTCACTTCGAGACGCTATCGTCGTGATTTTGGAGGTTTGATGTATGGCAACAGAGGCATGGCCTGCTGAAGTTGTTGAGATAGTGGGCAGAACAGGGCTCACTGGCGAGGCTATGCAAGTCAAGGTGCGCGTTCTCGATTCTGACAATCCTCGAGACGTCGGTCGAATCATCACCAGGAATGTGCTTGGCCCTGTTAGGGGACCAGATCCAGTAACAGGAGAGGGCGGAGATATCCTGATGCTCAGAGATACCGGGAGAGAAGCCCGAAGGATAGGTTCGAGGTGATTTTGTGCCAGAGCAGAGAATTTGCAGCTTCACAAACGAGGAGATAGAGCCCGGGACAGGAATGATGTACGTCAAGAGGGACGGCTCTGTCTACTGGTTCAGGGACAGCAAGTCCAGGAAGAACATGCTCAAGCTCAAGAGGAATGCAAGGAGGCTCAAATGGACTCGGCGCTATGAGAAGGGCGGAATAAAGTGATCTCGTAAGTCACTCTTCCTTGTCCTCCCACCAGAAAGAATCCTCAGAATCCGGTTTCCAAGGACCATCGGACTCGTGGGGCTTTCCATCCTGATGCTTCCAACAGTAATCAGTCGTTCTAAACGTCAGGGAACGACAAGCAGCGAATTGGCACTTCTGACTTCTATGTTTCACAGTCTGGGAATTATCGAAGGAGACAGGCGAGTCAGATCTTTTCGAAGACAATGCACCTGCACCGCCACCGAAGAAAAGAAAATCGGACAAGCAGCAAACTAGATCTAGTATCACAGACACAAATTTTGTACATTAGAAGGGCATCATAATGATATCTACGTCATTGTGCAGTAACCCTGTAGTCGACCCTTGCCCTGTCGTTTGCATCGTTCGTTCCGAGGGGGCCCTGTGGACCTGGAGGTTGAGCTTCTCCGCAGTCTGTGTTGTCAATAACCGTGATGTAGGTCCCGGCATCTATAGTTGCCTCGAGATTTGCTGCAGCGGTGTTTGGATCACTTAGGTCGGCGAGATACACGAAGCTGTCGCATTCCTCGTACTTCTCGTAATTCAACTGGGTCATCGTGTAGAGGTCGATGTTAGGGCCCTCCTGCCTTTCCAGGTCTATTCTGATTGTGGATACCGATTCGATGGTCCAAGTCAGCTTGATGTGTTCATCCTCGTTAACGAAGGTGTTGTCGTCGAATAGCTCCTGCTCTGGGTTGACGGCATCATTCACATCATCCATACATCCTGGAAGAAACACGCAAAATGAAATCAGTAGTGCCAGTCGGGTTTTCATGATATCCGGTAAGAAGGTAAGTGAATTAACCATTGCATGTGATTATCAGACAGAAAACGGCAAAGGATAGTTCTGCTTTTGCTACCAACCAATACTGCTCTCGTTGAAATAGGGGAGGGGTTTCGGCCGGAATATGGGAGAAATGCAGACGACCTTCGTGATGATCAAGCCTGACGGTGTTCAAAGGGGCCTGGTGGCTGACATAATGGGTAGATTCGAGACCAAAGGTCTACGACTAGTTGGACTGAGGCAACTGACCCCCTCTATGGAGCTAGCAGAGGCTCACTATGAGGTTCACAACGAGAGGCCCTTCTACAGTGGCCTAATCGAGTTCATCACATCTGGCCCAGTAGTGGCTATGGCGTGGACCGGAGTCGATGCGATTAGCGTGGCTCGAAACATAATCGGGCCTACTGACGGTAGAACTGCCGCTCCTGGTACCATCAGAGGGGACTTCGCTATGGATATCGGCCACAATGTTATCCACGGCTCTGACGGTGAGGACACGGCCTCCTTCGAGTTGGGGCTTTGGTTCCCAGACGGTCTGGTCGAATGGGCCCGTGACGCAGAGGCGCACATCTACGAATGAGTGAATCAATTCTGAAGGGGAAGGAGCATGAGGTGGGTGGAATGTCGGAACGTAGACAACCCATCGTCGCTGTCCTAGGCCATGTTGACCATGGCAAGACATCCCTGTTGGACCACGTTAGGTCTCTAGGGGAGCAAAGTCGTTCTTCTGTGATGGACAGAGAGGCCGGAGGGATAACTCAGCATATCGGGGCAACCGAGGTACCTTCAGAGGTTCTGAACGAGCTTTGCGCCCCCCTTCTCGGTGGGAAGACATTCGACTCACCAGGACTTCTATTCATCGATACCCCAGGACACCACTCATTCTCGTCCCTCCGCTCAAGAGGAGGGTCTCTGGCTGACATTGCGATTCTGATGGTGGACATTATGGAGGGATGCAGGCCACAGACCAAGGAGTCCCTACGGATTCTCAAGCAATCCAAGACCCCTTTCGTAGTTGCTGCGAACAAGGTGGACAGGATCCACGGATGGCATGCCGAGGAGGGCAGATCCATGGCGATCTCGATGAGAGGACAGTCCAAGGAATCCCTGGGACTTTTCGACCAGAGATACTGGGAACTAGTCGGTCAGTTCGCTGAAGAAGGGTTCAATCTAGAGAGGTATGAGAAGATCAAGGATTTCACCAAAGAGATAGCCATGGTGCCAATATCTGCTAGGGAAGGAGAGGGTATCCAAGATCTTCTGGCGGTCGTGATAGGGCTTGCAGAAAGATATCTTTCCGACCAGTTGACAGATGTGGATGGATCTGGAGAAGCCACAGTTCTAGAGATGAAGGAGGAGAGGGGTCTCGGAAAGACCCTGGACCTGATTCTGCACAGAGGGTCAATCAGGAAGGGCGATGAGATTGTCCTAGTAAGCGACAGAGGGGGAATAAGCACCCATGTGAAGGGCCTATTCTCTCCTAGAGGTATGAGCGAGATGAGAGATGCGGGGGATCGCTGGGACAACACCGAGGCTGCCTATGCTGCGGCAGGTGTCAAGATTAGTGCGCCATCATTGGAGGGAGTCCTGGTAGGGACTACCCTCCGGGTTGTGAATTCGGACGAGGAGCGGAGCGCTGCCATTGCATCAGCAGACGAAGAGGCGAACCTCTCTATTGAGCTCGATGAAGAGGGAGTATGCATAAAATCCGATACAGTGGGCGGTCTCGAGGCCCTTGCAAAAGAGCTGCGAGAAGTAGGCGTTCCCATTCGAGAGGCTTCGATAGGTAAAGTAAGCAGAAGGGACGTTCGCAGTGCAGAGGCGTCCTCAGATCCTCTTCATAGAATAATAATGGCATTCAGTACTGAAATTCTAGAAGAGGCGGAAGATGAGATTTCCTCTTCCGAAGCAGGAGTCAAGCACATAGGCTCGGATATCATCTACCGGATCCTAGAGGAGAGAGAGGAATGGGTGGAAGCCAGGAAGAATGAGCTTGAAGAGGAGAGCAGGGAAATCGTTGTTTATCCCGGACGGATTATGCTCCTACCAGACCACACTTTCAGAGTCTCTAAACCGGCTGTTGTAGGAGTGAGAGTTTTGGCTGGGAGGGTCCACATTGGTCAAGGATTGCTGAAAGACGGAAATCGAGTAGGCAGGATCAAGTCAATTAGATCTGGGCAAGAGAGCCTAAAGGAAGCAAGACAGGGTGCAGAAGTTGCAATTTCAGTAGATGGTGTTACTGTCGGTAGGCAGATCGAGGAGGGGGATATCCTACTAGTGGACATTCCGGAATCGCATGCTAGGAAGCTTAGGAAGTTGGAGATGACTCCTGTGGAGGAGGAAGTCTACGAGGAGTTACTGTCTATACACAGAAAGAATGACCACTTCTGGGGCAGATAAGACTGGAGTATCAATTGTTCAAGGGCACCTAACACTCAAGTAGTCATGGAATCGGCAAAGGGCTTAGAGGGTTCAGTGTGACGATTGCTCAAGGTGGTGGCTCTAGCTCTAAAGATCTGATTAGGTCAGTCTCGGGACATGCTAACAACTTGATGAGCGAGGTAGCCAAGGTCATCATCGGAAAGCCCGAGAATATCAGAAAGGTAGCCATTGGGATCCTAGCAAATGGTAACATCCTGATCGAGGACAACCCTGGTCTGGCCAAGACCCTGATGTCGAATACATTCGCTGAGGCACTCGGATGCAAATTCAAGAGGGTTCAGTTCACTCCAGACCTGCTGCCTGCTGACATTATCGGGACATATATGTACGACCAGAAGAGCGGTGAGTTCAGGCCAAGGTTCGGACCTCTATTCACCAATATTCTGTTAGCAGACGAAATAAATAGAGCCCCTCCTAAGACTCAGGCTGCATTGCTAGAGGCTATGGAGGAGAAGCAAGTAACTATCGAAGGAATCACCCACAAGTTACCGGCTCCGTTCGTGACGATGGCCACCCAGAACCCAATCGAGCAGGAAGGGACATACCCGCTTCCAGAGGCTCAAATGGACAGATTTCTCATGAAAATGAGCATGGGGTACCCATCAATGGATGAGGAGAAGGCAATCCTACAGAGGAGGAAGCTTCGTGGAAAGGATAACTACGACGTGGAGCAGATAGTGGAGCCTAGGAAGGTGGTTGCGATGCAGAAGGCTCTGGAGACGGTCCACATCGATCCAGCGATCCTTGGTTACATAGTTCAAGTGGTCCAGAGGACGAGAGCAGACCCGAGAATTGAGGCTGGTGCGTCTCCCAGGGCCAGTCAAGGCCTGTTCAAGGCTTCAAGAGCGTCAGCAGCGATAGATGGAAGGGACTACGTAATTCCTGACGATGTCAAGGGAGTCGCTCTCGACGTGGTCAGCCACAGGATCGTACTGAAGCCGGAGTCGAAGATTCGTGGAGTAACCGGAAGGAGGGTCGTGAACAAGATCCTCAGCGAAGTGAACGTCCCTGTCATCCAATAATCGGGCAATCGCAATTAACCGGATTGCACACACGGATGTGTGGCCGTTGTAATCGCTTGTGTAAATCACAAGGGAGGATGCGCTAGGACGACTACTGCTGTGAATCTGGCATCTGCCCTTTCCCTGGGCAGCGAGAAGTACGGGATTAGTAGCAGGAGGGTTCTGCTGGTGGACATGGATCCGAAAGGGAACGTGGCGACGACATTCGGAGTAGACAAAAGAACCGTCGGACCGACTATGAATGAGCTATTCTCGAGAGATGTGAATAGCTCCTCACTTAATCTGGAGGACTGCACTCTTGGCCCTGACTTTCTGACTAGATCGATGAAGGCATCGTGGAGGAAGAGTAATCCAGGAAAGTCAAGGGGTCCGCCTAATCATATCGCAGTCCGAAACCTATGGGTTCTTCCTGCCGACATGGACCTATCTGGAATAGAAGTTGATCTTGCGACAAGAGTTGGTAGGGAGAACAGGCTCAAGCTGGCTCTGAGTGAAGCGATGGACAGTTTCGATGTTATCATTATAGATACGCCGGCATCACTTGGTTTACTGACAGTGAATGCGCTCTGCGCTGCAGAGTGGGTCCTAATCCCAATCCAAGCAGAGTTCTATGCCCTAGAAGGAATGGGGCAGTTGATATCTGCAGTCAGAGATGTGCAGAAGTCAGTAAACGCAAGTCTCGGATTGCTAGGTATTCTGATGACGATGGTACAAACAAGGAGCAAACTATGCGAAACGGTCACTGAGCAAGCTAGGAAACACTTCGGAGACAGGGTATTCGAGTCTCAGATTCCAAGATCTGTATCTATCGCGGAGTCCCCCCTTGAAGGTGCACCCATTGTAATAGCACAGAAACCCAACAAGACTAACTCTGCAAGCAGATCATACTGGGAATTCGCGAAGGAGGCGGACAGGAGAATTAGTACTATTTCTGAGGATTGAGACTAGGACTCATAGTGCTCCATCGCACTATGCCTCGCATCCAGAAAGGCCGCTTCCATCTTCACACGAATCTCAGACTCCAGCGTCTTGATAATCTCAGAAACCTCCTTCTTCGAAAGCTCCTCTCTCTTCGCTAACTGCTTCTCAAGATTCGAAAACATCTCTGACTCGCGCTTATTAACGAAATCAGCTACTCTCTGCTCCATCTCAACCTCGCTCTCAAGTGCCAGTTCTTGTCTCCTGAGAGCTAGTGCAGCCTCCATGCTGTTCCTCTCTGCCCTGAATCTCCGATCGAGATCAGAAAGAGAGGCTCTCTCCGCCTCTTCCCTTAGTGATTTAGTCCTAACTTCAATGTCGGACTTCATTTCCTTCTCAAGAGACTCGCGCTCGTTCTCAAGTTGCTTCTCCAACTTCGACTCGTGTTTGCGTCTCTTCTTGGCGATGTTATCCCTCATCTTGATTTCCTGCTCTAGACGGAATGNCTCNGCCTTCCTATGGACCTCTGACTCCATTGCTTCTCTGAGGTCCATCTCAACCCTTCTTTCCATCCTCTCGATTCCCTGGTTAGCCTCAAGCTCTAGTCTCTCGCCAAGGAAAGCCTTCCTACGAGAGAACTCGACCTCCATCTCTTCCCTCAGACGAACCCTTAATCTCGATGTATGAGCCTCTATCCTCCGGTCCCTCTCCAGATCCAANTGGTCTCTGAGTCTNTTCTCCTCTCTTCTGAGCCTGTGTAGCATCTCCTCGCGAAGTATTCTTTCCTCCCTCTCCAGAGACTCCTTTTCCAGTCTCTCCAGTTCATCCTCTAATTCGTCTCTAAGATCTGCCTCTATCTGCTGTAGTTGCTCTTCGAAAAGTATCTCATTTGCCTTTCTCATTGCACCCCGCATTCCTGAGACCCGATCTGTCATCTCAGAAATTCTCATTCTCCTCTCTCTTCTGATTCCTGAGCGAAGAGCCGATTCCTCGTCTAGTCTCTCACGCGCTCTGGCAGCGGCTCCCATGGAAGAGGAGGAAAGTGCGTGCTCCGCTCTCAAGGCATCGAGCTCGTCTAGGCTATCTTGCTCAACAGATTCATCCGGCTTGCTCTCACTCACGCACCCATCCCCATTTCTACGGCCTTTCACGGGTATTTGAGACAAGAGGGTGGAAAACAGTGTCAAATGCTGGTTTCTCTGTATTAATTACTTCACGATATCTAGAATGTTACAAAGAAGGGGCTCTGACAGCCAGGACAGGTTAGCTCCCTCTTTCCTGGTCTGGGTCTGATCCTAAGGTTGGATTCACAAGAGGGGCATTCAATCTCGACTTTTACTATCTTCTTAGTCAAGGTGAATATCCCAGAGCATGCTGCACATGTCAAGTCTACTGGCCTNATGTCCGTGCCAGCCTCAACTACAGTCATGCAATGTGGGCATTGCACTTTCTCCTCCTTCAGAGCTGCAACTGTTGGTGCATGAGAGACTCGGCAAACCGCCCCACAAAGAAGGCACTCTATCTCTCCCAATCCCTGAGGCAGCATAGAATCACACTCCGGGCAGTTCACCAATGGAGGGGCGACCCTTGACTCGACTTCAGGAGGTACCATGATACTGGGATATACCTCGAGTTAATCAAGCGGTCGCAGAATTGTCTGTTGGTTCTTTGTTAGTGATAATGTCCCATATTTCCCTGGTATCTTGAATAATATCTCTACCTATATCCGCCAAAGTAGAGAGTCTCTTAGTTTGGGAACCAGATACCCACATCCCGTTCAAGATAATCATCAGGGCGCTTGCCTCGTGGAGAGCAATCCCCGCTGCTAAGTTCATCCTATATCCCAATAACACACTAATTACCAACAGAGAAGTCACCAAAACGGAAATTGCGATGTTTGCGTATACCACTCTCCTAGTCCTCTTTGCGAGGACGATCATTCGAGAAAGGGCCCTAGGATCCTCTCCCGGAATTAGGACATCGGCTGCATCAAGATTTACTTGATCGCCACTACCAATCGCAATTCCGATGTCTGCTGCTGCAAGGGCGCCTGCATCATTGAATCCGTCCCCCGCCATCATAGTACAGTATTCACTAGATTTGTTAGTTACGTACAATGCCTTCTCTTCAGGATCGACCCCTCCCTTACACATTCCAGGATCAATACCGATTGATTTTGCGAATGCCTCTACACTATTCTGTTCGTCTCCACTCAATATTTCCACTCTGACTCCGTGGGAATTCAATTCATTGATTGCCTCGTCAACTCCGAATCTCGCATCGTCATGTGCGAAACCCATNAGTGCGATCGCCGAACCGTCTACTGAGAGCAGACTTGATCCCATCCCTGCTTGTCTTGATTTCTCTAGAGCCTGTACTAATGATTCTGGGATTATGGCTCCCTCAGAAGCAACCCAATCTGCTCTACCAAGAATCACCTCTTTTCCGTCTAATTTCCCTGAAACACCCGCCTCGCCATCATTGATTGAATCCATCTTGATAGGAATCAGGGTCCTTTTCTCAGCTTCTTGTAGTATTGTCCTTGCATAGGGGTGATTCGAGCGTGCCTCCAATCCAGCAGCAATTCCGAGCACTCTCTCTTCGGTCTCACCTTCTACCACGATTATGCTAGATATTGTTGGGTTTCCAGTTGTCAGAGTTCCTGTCTTGTCCAATAGAGCTAATTCTACATCGGCTGCAGATTCTAGAATATCTCCACCTCTCGCGATTAGCCCTAACGATGATGCTGAGGTTAGAGCTACTGCGTGTGGAACAGGCGAGGCAAGTAGAAGTGAGCACGGGCAAGATACTACCCACAGTAAAAGAGTTGTAAGAATGGCTTGTTCTATCGACTCGGGATGAGCCAGCAAGCCAATTACCGGAGCGACAAGGACCACTATTGGCGTCCACAACAGGGTGAATCTCTCTATAGTGCTCTGAGTACGGGTTGGTTGATCCTTGTAATGCCTGACTAAATCGATTAGGCTGGAAAGTCTGGTTTCCTGACCTATAGCTTCTGACTTAATTACCAATGGTCCTCTGGTTAGGGTCAGTCCTGCTTCAACTCTGTCCCCCTTTTTCACAGAGGCTGGGATGGGTTCTCCAGTCAAGGGAGCTCTATCTATGGACCCTCTTCCCTCCACAATTTTTCCATCGACTGGAATCTTTTCTCCCGATCTGACCTCTACTAATTCTCCAATCCCCAAAGCCTCAACTGGGATTAGTTCTTCAACTGAACAATTTGATGGAGTTGGTTCCTGGTTGGCAATCTGAATCACCATCATCCTCCTTTCCCCGACACCGATACCAGAGGGTTTTTGTTTGGCTATTCTAGCCATCCTAGGGAGTCTATCCAGACCTCCCTGCATCGACTCTCTGGCCTTGATGAGAGCTCTGTTTTCAAGATGGGAAGCGAATGAAACAAGGGCCACAACAAGGAGAGCTTCGACAAATTCTCCGAGTGCTAAAGCCCCAATAATAGCTAGAGAAATCAAAACCTGGAATCCGATAACTCTGTTTCTTAGACTGGCTATTGCCTCTTGGAAAATATTCTGTCCGATGAAAATGATTCCACCTAGAGCTAGTATAGAAGGAACTAGGCTTGGAATCGCGGAGCTTGTCTCAATAAACGAGACAATTAGGATCAGTGGTATTGATAGAATAGATGAAAGTAATTGGATTTGGTCTTTCCTGAACCCAGGCTCTCGTGAAGGCTCGAGTCTGTGATTTGGGCCGAGGATTTCACGAAGTTTTTCATCCGCTGCTTGCCTGAGATTGGAATCCATTATCCATACCTTCTGAATCTCAATCCTTCCCTTCTCCAACCTAACATCGAGGATTCCCGGCACATTCAGAAGCCATTCTCTGAGTCCCTTGGAGTCAACTCTAAGTCTTGAGGAAAGAGATGAAGAAGATATTCCAACAACTCTGAGCCATCCAATATCAGGTTCATGACCAAGACTGGAGAGGACAGAGGATACCCGTGAAACAGTCCCGTTGGAAATATCCTGAGAGACCTCTACAGAACCATCTGAAACTGAAATCCTGCATGATTCTACCCCAGGAAGCCTGTTTACTGCCCTTGTTGCCTTCATCGCACAGTCCGGACAATCCATCCCCCTAATGCCCCAGTCAAAAGTATGAGTCCCGTCTAAGCTTATCTCAAATCCATCCTCCGTAAACTGCTCTGGATATTCGATCTCGTCATCATGATCTTTTCTTGGCTTGGAGAGTCTCGGAAATCCAATCTTTGGCAGAAATATCCGTTCTCGGTCCAATTTGGGAGTTTCTTCCTCTTCCTCATCAAGAATGAGATAATCCTCGGGGTCTTCGGACACGATTAATCCACAGTAATGTGTGGCTTGAACATGATGTTCTCTTGTCGGTGGAATCATGAACAGGGATGAGTCCCAACGTTCATGGTCGAAATCCCAGACCCTCATAATTGGGATATGATAATTTTTGATGTAGATGGAACTCTACTGGATAGAGAGGGTTTTCATGAAGATCTGGTTAAGCTTGCGAGAAGGGTTGACAGAGATGTAATGCCAGTCTCACTGGCTTCAGGTAGGACTCTGCCGAATGTTACTCCAATAATGCAAGCCATAGGAGCCTCTGGTTTCATAGTGGCTGAGAACGGAGGGATGGTTTGGGACAGCGGCCAGGGTCATGAGATTTTGGCCCTTTCCGATGGGAGAAGGGCGAAGGAAGCGGCAGAGTGGCTGGCTACAAAAATCGATGATTTGGACCCAAGAGGAATTGAGTCAAACAGATGGAGAGAGACTGAATGGTGCCTTAGTGAAACCGATTCCTTTGAATTGATGAGGGATCTGATTGCAGACAGCAAATGGTCTGATCTAGAAGTCGTCTCCACTGGTTTTGCTGTACACATTGCAAGTCCTGGGCTCAACAAATCAAATGGGTTGAAAGTGGCCCTGGAGCAGAGGGGTGTAGATCCCTCTAGAGTAATCGCATGTGGGGATGCTCCGAATGATTTACCGATGTTTGATCTAGTCGGACTTTCAGTCGCTGTAAACGATGAGTTTCCGGAGGTATCCATGTCTGCGGATATGATTACCGAGTCAAGGGGAAAGGATGGCTCGGTGGAACTTCTAAGGGCTCTTCTAAACTTATTCTAGATTGGTGCAGGCGGCAGGATTCGAACCTGCGAAGCGCTATGCAGAGGATCTTGAGCCCTCCCCCTTTGACCACTCGGGTACACCTGCACCTTCGCGAGTGGAGACATGGATTTTATTCTCCCGCATGATGGACATAGTCAATTTCACAAGGAATTGTTGATGTATCTCCTTTGTGGGATGATGGGTAGTTGGTATTGATGACAGTCGGTTCTGGGCCTCGTAGACTATCGAAGAGAGAACTAGAATCTGTCCATAAATCACTGATTGAGGTCACTAGAAAGCAGAGGGGAAGCGATACTCCAGTAGATGTAGCTATGCAGGACGGGATTGGTTTCTGGGGTGCAGTCGGTCAGTTATTACAGAACATGGAAACTGAGCTCTCAGAGACTGTGAGAGAAGAAGGGATGACTGCTAAGGCCCAACTTCTGTCTAGAAGGCTCGGGGTTGCGAGAACATGCGTCAGAGATTTAACTAGGATTAGGCTTGCTTCCTTTACGCGTCACGCTATCACCTCAAACCTACTAAACTCTGTAAACAAGGACTCCAGGGAAAGTATTGGATTGCCTTTGCTGGATTGGAATAAGCACGACCCGTCTGAGAGGGTATTCTACAACGGACTGAAGGACCTCACTGAGATGTACAAGGCTTCTACTTCTTGGTCAAATATGCTAGGTTACTCTGAGTCTGTGGGCGTGGTCGCCGAAGTGAGCGAGACACTCAGGGATTACTCAGAGGATGATAACCAAGAGTCGATTACCAAAAGAGTCGCGCCAATGGAGGAGCAATGGGAAGAGCCAGACTTTGACGAAGAGGACAGGATCCGAGAGATGGATGATTACCCCGAACACGCATCCTCTCCTTCCGAGTCTGGTTCTATGGAAGAGCAACCCAGCGAAGAATCAGACAAGCTTCTGAGAATCAAGGTCCTGATGGATGTCGAGGATCCTATTCTAATGGCAGACGGATCTGAGGTCGTTCTTACAAAGGGTGACATCGAGACCTGCCCATCATTGATCGCTGAGATTCTAATTGCAGCGGGCCTGGCTGAAGCAGCCCCGATATAGCAGGGCAATTACTAACTCTCTCCGGTTTCAGGCTAGGGGTGAGGGATAACATGTCTAGGGGAGTAACTAAATCACAGATTGAGGAATTCAGAAAGTCATTCGATTCGGACCCATCGGCCACTGTTGCTCAGAATGCAGTTAGCAATGCAGATCTATCAACACTAGCACTTCGTAGGGATCTAGTCCAGGACATGGATTTCTCGTTCAGTACGAAACTGGATGATTGGAATGCTACAAACCAGAGAAGAAGCGGTCGATGTTGGCTTTTTGCCACCCTGAATCTATTTAGAGTAGGTGCTATGAAGAAGATGAACTTGAAAAAATTCGAATTCAGCCAAGCTCACATCCACTTCTGGGACAAGCTCGAAAGAGCCAATCACTTCCTAGAAGCGATACTAGAGACTTCTGACAGGCCTGTTGATGACCGAACTATTCACTTTTTGCTTAGCGATCCAATTGGAGATGGTGGACAATGGAACATGGCCACGAACCTCATCAGAAAGCACGGTCTTGTTCCAATGTCAGCATATCCGGAGTCTCATAGCAGTAGCAACACTAGGTCGATGAACACTGTTCTGAAAGATATCTTGCGGACAACTGCAAGCGAGATAAGGAAAATTCTCGATGATGGAGGATCCAATAATGAGGCGCGAAGGCATAAAGAGGGGAGGATGAAAGAGATTTGGAGGGTTCTTTGCATTCACCTGGGAACCCCTCCAGAGAAGTTCGACTGGCAGTGGAGAGACAAGGACAACGAATTTCACAGGAAGGGGACTATGACCCCTTTGGAGTTCGTCGATGAGTATGTGGAAGTAGATTGGGAGGAGTATATTTGCATCGTAAATGATCCTAGAAACGAGTACTATCGAACATATACTGTAGATTTTCTACAGAATGTAGCCGGAGGACCGCCTGTGGTTTATCTCAACGTTCCATCCAATGAGATGAAAGACATCACACAAAGACTCCTAGAGGATGGCACTCCTGTTTGGATGGGGTGTGACGTCGGAAAGAACATGGCTCGCAAGAGGGGGTTATGGGATGCTGAGCTGTACGATCTGAAGGGATTGTATGGAATTCAATTCGGAATGGAGAAGGCCGATCGTTTGAGGTTCGGACAGACAATGATGACCCATGCAATGCTATTCACTGGGGTTGATGTGGTAGATGGAAAGCCTAGAAGATGGAGAGTTGAGAACTCCTGGGGTTCTGAAGACAGTGGGGAGAAGGGATTCTACACAATGAACGATAACTGGTATGACGAACATATGTTCGAGATAGCCGCCCCCAAGGACTACCTGACTGACGAGATGAAGAGTGGACTGAAAGGAAATCCAATAGTACTCCCGGCATGGGACCCGATGGGTTCTCTAGCTAGACAAGAAGGTTTACTTTAGTCTCAATCGAGGTTCCTTAGAGACAGCTCGATAGTTACCGAGTCTGGGATGGGTATCCTCAGAACCTTTCTCAGTGATTTCTCATCCTTCGCAGTGTTGGTAACCAGTTCTAAAAGCCTCTTGTGAACTCTCATTTCCCAGTGATCCCAAGTCTCAGAGCCTTCGCCGTCTGGACTTTTTCTGCATGGAACAACGAGCCTTCGCGTAGGGAGAGGTATGGGTCCCCTCAGATTTACTCCTGTCTCATCGGAAATAGCCTTAATTTGCTGGCAGACCAAGTCAACGTCATGATGGTTGTCGCCGGTCAACTTTATCGTTGTGACAACCGGCATAACTTCACCAGGGTCGCATCACTTCTTCTCGATCTTCATGCAGACGCCTGCGGCCACGGTCTTGCCCATGTCTCTAATTGCGAATCTGGACAGTTCGGGGAAAGCATCCATCTGCTCGATTGCCATAGGCTTGGTAGGTGCGAAGCGCACTAAAGCCGCATCTCCAGTCTTAAGGAATGCTGGATTGGCCTCCTTGGTTTTTGAGTTCTCAAGAAGTTCTACGAATCGGACAGCTACCTGAGCGGTGTGAGCGTGGAACACTGGGGTGTACCCAGACCCGATTGCCTTTGGTATATCCATGAGCTGTATCTGACCCACGAAGGTCTCGTCGTGTCTTACGAACATAGGCTCGCTGTCAGAGTATCCTGCGACGTCCCCTCTGCGGATATCGTTGGCAGCTAGACCACGGACGTTGAAACCGACGTTGTCACCTGGTTCCGCTTTAGCGTGGCTGGTGTGGTGCATCTCAATATCCTTGACCTCTGCAGACTTCTGACTGGGGTTGAATACAACGGTCTTTCCTCTCTCAAGGACTCCTGTCTCGACCTTCCCTACTGGAACAGTCCCGATTCCACTGATCTTGTATACGTCCTGGATGGGTAGTCTGAGGGGCCTGTCAGTTGGCTTTGGCGGCATCTCCACTGCATCGATAGCCTCGAACAGAGTTGGACCGCTGTACCATGGAGTATTGTCGCTCTTGTTGAAAACGTTATCGCCAGCAAGTGCGCTGCACGGCACGAATGGAATGTCTGCAGGGTTGAATCCTGCCATCTTTAGAAGGTTGGAGACTTCCTCGACTGCACTCTTGTACTTGTCCTCTGACCAGTCCACACCACTGATATCCATCTTGTTGATGTTGACGATGAGCTCCTTGACTCCAAGCACCTTTGCTAAGAAAGCGTGCTCCTTAGTCTGAGCGTTCACGCCGTCGTTTGCTGCTACGTTCAGAACCGCAGCATCTGCCTGGCTGGTTCCAGTAATCATGTTCTTGACGAAGTCACGGTGACCAGGTGCGTCGATGACTGTGAAGTAGTACTTTGGGGTGAAGAATTCCTTGTGGGCTACGTCAATAGTAATCCCTCTCTCCCTCTCCTCCTTCAGTCCGTCCATAACGTAGGCGAAACCGAAACCGGCCTTCCCTCGCTCTGAAGCTTCCTGCTCAAACTTCTCAATCACGTGCTCCTCTATGTGACCGCTATCTAGCAACAGTCTTCCGACGGTTGTCGACTTTCCGTGATCTACGTGACCTACGAAAACGATATTCAGATGCGGTTTGCTCTTGTCTTCCCATTGTGAACCCATTGTTTACACCTCTAAGGTAGGCCCGCCGACCGAAGAGGTGTATATGAACCGTTCCCCGGGGTTTTCGGTATGCTAGTCCCAGATTGCTACTATCGGTCTTTCCGTAGATTTCCAAAAACTAACGATACTGTAGTTCGATCACAAACTCATTAACCTCAGTGTTGTGAGTCTCCGCATTCTCCAAGTCCACCGTCCAATCCCCTGGTAGGAAGCCTCGTACGGTCGAGCCCCCGATAACCATCCAAACACAGAACTCATCGCTACCGCAGTCTCCTGCGTCTCTGTTATCATTCTCAATTCCTGAGGTATTCGAAACAGCCTCATCAGTGCTATTGTACATGTAAAGATCCAAGCGATTGTCGGTGGTTTGTCCCGGTAGACCCCCTCCGGGCTGATCGTCATCCTCCTTTGGATAGGAAAGTTTGGCTCTCATGTATCTTATCCTGTCCTTTGAGTCCTGATCGTAGGTGACAGGATATTCCCAAGTCATTATCACTGGATTAGGTGAGGCTCTGTCGATTACGAAGTCCTTCCAAACTCCCCTGTAGTTGACGTAAACCATCGATTTTGTACTATCCTCGAAACCATTGTTGTCCACCACAGTCAACTTGACCTCCCAAGCTCCTGCTGGTCTGGATTCCCATGAATATGTCTCACCTGTTGCATCGACGTCATTATCTGTGATTCCATCGTTATCAGAGTCCGTGTATGTGTCTAGATCCCACTTCCATTCAACCAGATATTCCTCGGAGTAACAACTTGAGTCATCGGGATCGCAACCTGCCCATGAGTCTGAGCCATCCAAAGTTACGGTTGTTAAGACCTCAACTTCACGGTCATTGACATCGTTATCGTCCTCGCAAACCCAAACAATCACCATATTTCCACTAGCGGATGGCTCCTCTCCCTCGCAATCGTTATCCTTGCTGGAAGTGATATCTGCGTTCGGCTCTCTAGCAGATGAGTCGACTACAGTAATCGTCTTGCTAATTGATGCCTCATGTGTACCGTCTCCTACTGCTAGTTTTGCTACGAAATTACCAGACTGCGCATATGTGTGGCTAGTGGTCAATCCAGTTCCAGTATTCCCGTCTCCAAAATCCCATTCGAAGGTGAGATCGTCCCCGTCTGGATCAGAGGACCCCGCGGCGCTGAATGTCACTGGGTCGCCTGCCTTCACGGTTCCACTCGGGTCCACAGACATGGTCGCAGTGGGTGCGCTATTGCTACCCAGTAGGTCGGTGCATCCGGCTAGCATTGGTGCTAGAAAAACCACCACAATCAGGCATGCTAGGTCTCCGGTCCTTGCCATCCTAGTGGACGGGCCTAAGTGGAGTGAAATCAATCCTACGGCTCCTTGATGTCCTAGAAATCGAATAAATTGCTCTGCCTATTGCCCTTGAGTAAGTTCTTTTCGTCCCATCCGAAGGCCTCGGTGACTCGTCCTAGTGACTTAGCGAGTCGCTTAGCGTAATATTCCCTGTCGTACTCAGGTGGATCGCCGCCTATCTCATCTACCAACCATGCTTTCACGCCCAACTTCTTNTCATTCTCATCGGGCTCAGTGACGACATAGCCTACCTTCATGCCAGGGGTGAACTGTAGACCCGCAGCAATCCTCTGCTTGGCCGCTCTGACGTAGGGAAGTCCGTCCTCATTCTTGTAAACGCTGAAGTCCCATTCCTCTTTCTTGCTGTTCCACTTTCCTTTGCAGGACCTACTGATTATGAGTTGGGACGCTTCTACTTCTCCAGCCTTTACCTTGTCAATTACAGACTTGGTCATGTCGACGGCGCCGATTTCGTTACCATCTAGTATCATCTCAAACATCTGAGTCATTGTGTCAGAGAGGAGTTGGAAAGAGTCGGTTCGCCTTACCTCGTACCCTCTAATCAGCATCTCCTCCCTTGGCCAAACAACCCTACCTACGTAGCGCTTCTTCGCTCCATGGCTGAAGAATGAGGAGAGTGCGGTCTCAAACTCCAGCTCGGCTCCCTCTCTGGTGAATCTTTCAGCTAGTGACTGCCCGAATTCAAGCGTCGAGGTCCTTGCTTTCTCCCAACCCTCAAGCTCCACCCCTCCCGTTGGTTTATTCATAGGGGCCCCTTCAGTTGGTGCGATTACGAATATCGAGTCGGTGTCGGAATACACCACCTCATCACCGTCATCCTCAACTTTGGAGATTATCTCCTTAATGTTATGACGTGCCCACTCCGTAATGCTCGCACCGAGGCTCGGATGTGTGAATCTGTAGAAGTTCGATGCGAAGACTCCATAGAACGAATTCATCAAGATTTTTACAGCGTACTGCAACTGATCTTGGAGGAAAGCCTCGGCATCGTCGCCCTCTTCGTTCGCCTTCTCGAGTGCGGCCTTGTGTCTATCCCTGCTGTCCATTAGACCCTGAAGGAGTTGTGGAACCAGACCTAGCCTCTCTTCCTTGGAGATGTATCTCGTATTTGTGACGGGGGATACGCTATGAGAATCGTCCTCGCTACCATCACGAACCAAGGTGGTCGAGCAGATGTTGTTGGATATCATTATCGAGGGATACATCGACTTGAAATCAAGAACGACAACCCAAGGCTTGACTCCCGGATCAACCTCGTGCACGTAACCTCCGGCTATTTTATCCTGCTTTCTAGGACCTTGATTGGTGTTTGGGACTGCGACACCACTCCTATCAGCTAGCCGAATAACTAGTGAGTCTATCCAACGGCTAGTTGTACTGGTTGCTGCAATATCTACAGTAGTCAGAGAAACCGATGCGAGGGCCTCCTTCCTAGCTATTGACTTCATTTTCTCCAGTATATCCAGAGGCAGTACTGTGTCACGTACACAGTACTTCAGTACCTCATCCGGTCTGGCGGCCCATTCCTCGTCCATCTTACTCGCATCGATATCCATCTTCTGCATCTCCTCATCATCAGGCCAGAGGAGTTGTGACACATACCTCAGAGACTCTCTCTGAGGCCTTAGGGTCTGTCTTGCCTGCCACCAGGCATCCAGAGGTATCCTTCCCTTTATTGTCCAGGTCCTGTTCTGTTCCCTGTTTGGAAAAATTCTCCCCGGCTTCCTCCAGCCACGCTTAGTCTCTGTCTCATTTATTGGGACCCTACCCCATCCCAGAAGAGTCGATCTGTCCATTTCAGATTCCGTGTCGATATATTCTGAACGCTCTTCCATTCTGGGAAGATCGAAGTTATCGATATTGTATCCAGTTATGAAGTCAGGATCCTCTGTTCTTACTACTTCTGTAAGTTTCTCCAATATATCTACCTCGCCGCCTGTTATTGGGTATTCCTTCCTTTCTCCATATCTGTCCACCACGGCTGCTGCGCATAGTATGGTGTTGTCTGTGATGCTCGTCTCGAGGTCGAACGACATGGTAACGAATGGGGCTGGGAACGGTTCAGCCCTACTCAAGCCATTGATATCACAAGATACCACCATATCGAGAGGATAGATTCCCGAGCCACCGACTGCTTGTATCCTCTTCTCAGCGGTCTCCCTATTGGTATTCTCCGGAGTCTTTGCTTCCTCTGGGGCTCTCTCACCAGCCCAGAGTACCTCTCCTCTCATAGCAATGTGAGGCCCAAGGTCTAGGTCAAGGAGTAGCCGCTGAAAAAAAAGGATATCCGCGCTCGTCACTCTCCATCCTTGTTCAGTTAGTGACTTCCTAACTCCCCTGACCTTAGTAGTGTCTCTGACGTAAACTCGGTAGTGAGGCCTAACAACTCCGTCTTGGGAGAGTTTCATTCCACTTGACTCGGGTTCCCCCTGAACGCCCCTCACGGAGCTGACCTTTCTCAGAGATTCGGGTTCATCTAAGCTGACTTCAGACTTGGGGTCGGATATCTCGACATAAGGCCTCAGGCCGTTGACTAGGAGCATAGACGAATGTCCAGATTTTGACCTGCACCACAGTTCAATGACTGTCTTTGGCTCTTCTGGCCAAGCCCTATTGTCTCCCGAAACGATACAGACCTCCTCTCCCCATTGCATGACTTCACCCGCATTCCGCACTCAGACCGACTGCCTTACCCTACGTAATCACTAGGGGCCATAACCATGCCGGGAGGGTCACCAGCGGAACCGTTGAAAGCCGAGGCGGTCCCCTTCCAAATAATCGGGGTGCGCGGATGACTGAGGACGGTTTGCCGGAGGTAGACTGGGACTCACTCACTTTCAGTTTCACAGAAACTGATCGAATGTACATAGCCACATGTAAGCAGGGAGATGACTGGGGACAAGGGAAGATGCAGGACTTCCAGAACCTAAGCCTGTCTCCAGCTGCTGGGGTTATCAACTACGGCCAGGGACTGTTCGAGGGTATGAAGGCACAGCACGCGGCGGACGGTAGTATCGTTCTCTTCCGACCTCTGGACAACGCAAGGAGGTCTAGGGACGGAGCACGAAGGCTCGGGATGACACCAGTTCCAGAGGAGATGTTCCTCGATGCAATAATGCAGACCGTGAGAGAGAACTCCAGATGGGTTCCACCAATGGGCAAGGGTGCACTTTACGTCAGGCCACTCCTGTTCGGAAGCGGGGCGATACTGGGAGTCGCACCTGCCCCAGAGTACACTTTCTTGGTCTACGTCTCACCAGTTGGACCGTACTTCAAAGGAGGGATCACGCCAACCTCTCTCAGAGTCTCGGATGAGTTCCACAGGGCTGCACCAGGAGGTTCGGGAGGGGTAAAGGCAATTGGCAACTACGCACCTGGAATGGTTCCCTCTCAGATGGCAAAGAGCGAGGGTTACTCGGAGATAATCTACCTCGATGCGGTCAACCACAAGTACATCGAGGAGGTGGGGGCTGCCAACTTCTTCTGCGTGAAGAATGAGGTCATCTCGACTCCCGAGCTGACAGGGACTATTCTACCAGGAGTCACGAGATCATCAGTGATGCAGCTAGCGGAGTCAAAGGGCTATGAGGTCAGGGAGGAGAAGATAGACGTAGACTACGCATTGGAAGCTGATGAGTGCTTCTGTGTGGGAACTGCCGCAGTCATCTCTTCGATAGGGAAGATAGAGCATGGGGAAAGGGTGGTCGAGTACTGCGGAGGAGGCGTGGGGCCAATTGCCATGGAGCTTTACGAGTCTCTAACAAAGATACAGCAAAGACGTACCCCTGATGAGTTCGGCTGGACCGTGACAGTGGAATAGAGATCTAATTCCTCAATACCATTCCTCTTGATCGAGGGAGAGATGGCTCGAACCCCCACCTCTCGTAGAATCCATCCACATCTGCCATGAGGTTGATGTATGAGTTAGGTGGAGCCTCTTTTAGGAGATAGTCCATTATCGCGTCCATGATCATCGTACCCCCTCCCTTCTTCTGAAAACTCTCTATCACCATCATATCACAAATCACGAAAATGGTGCCACCATCACCCACAACTCGTCCCATTCCAACTATTTCTCCAGATTTCTCTGACCTAAGAATGACCGAGAATAGTTCCTGTCCAAGTCCCTTGGAAGCTCCTCTCACCGATCTAGGTCTCATCCCTGCTGCAGACCTGAGTCTGAGGAAGGTCTCAGGATCCGGAGCCCCCTCTTCAATATTGAACAAATCTTCACTTCCGACCGAACTTCTTCTTCCTCTTTGGGCTCTTTCTGTGCTTGAATGACTTCCTCTGGGCTCTTCTCCTTCTATCTCCCTTGGCTGGACCTCTGGATGTTTCCTTGCCCTGCTCCTTAGCCTCCTTGGATCTCCTGTTGAGCGCCGTTCCTATTGCTTGCATGGCACCTTCCTTGCTGGAAGTACCAGTTACTTCGAAGACGTGGCTCGGTGGCATCACCAACCTGCCTTCCTTAGCATGTGGCCTGGATGGATGGCTGACTTCAGGCTCCTGCCTCATCTTCCTAACCCCCGCACTGCGAGCAGCCCAAACTACTGATTCTAGAGTGGGTTTTGGGATACTAGCCTGCTTAGGTACTCTCCTACCATTTGAGCGGCTAAGCCTGGAGTCGAAATAACCGGTCCACAGTGTCATCTCATCCCGCTTTGCCGCCATGCTAACGCCTTACCCTATGTGACGTGTGACTTGAGGCCTTCGTGAGATCATTCTTCCACTAGGACACCGCTGACTACACCGTGCATACCCGGCCTGCTAGTTACTTTGACTAGGCCTTGGTCAGTATCCAGAACGGCTCCCTTGGTCACGATGTTCCTCCTGATGTAGTTTGGATCTGCATCGTTACCGACCACATTCTTGACCGTGGCCCTCACGGTCTTGCCCCCCTTCATGTTGACGTTTACCTGATTGACCGAGAGTGTTCGAACGGTCTGTGAACCGGATCTCTTTCGGTAATTCTTGCGAGCATCGGCCTCTCCGACGTATGCTAGTTGCTCCTCGCTAGCGACCTCCGTCCTCCTCTTGCCCCTGTACCTGTTCGGACGCTTCAAGCGTCCACCTGTAGGCTTCCTACGAGAGATGCCATGCCACTTCGCCATGCGTCTCGCCGACCTACCAGCCTTATTTCAAACGATTGGAGCCGAAAACGGCTAATTCCATAGCTCGCCTAGGTCTGTCGCAGCCGACTCTATCGCATCAGTCAGTTCCGAGTAATCCATTGCGACAGGGAATTGAGGAAACTCCTGAATGACGTTTTCTGGGGGTCTAAAGAGGATTCCCGCACTTGCAGCCGATAGCATAGAAGTGTCATTGTATGAGTCGCCTGCGGCGATTACTTGGTAATTCATCTCGATTAGCGATTCGACTGTCTTTCTCTTGTGGTCATCGTACCTGATCTCCCAGTCCTCTATCCTACCAGTTTCGTCTATCACTAGAGTATGACAGAGAAGTGTTGGGTTACCTAATTTTTTCATCATCGGCTTCGCGAACTGGGAGAAGGTATCAGACAGGATAAGAGTGGGCCACCGAGACTCCAGAGAGGCGAGGAACTCCATCGCCCCCTCCATAGGATCCATCGATTCAATCGTTGATGTTATGTCGCCCATCTTGATATCGTTCTGGTCCAGAATTCCGAGTCTGTAACTCATCAGACGGTCGTAGTCTGGCTCATCCCTGGTCGTTCTGGTTAGTGCGCTAATTCCCGTCCTTTCTGCCACATTGATCCATATCTCAGGAATAAGCACTCCCTCAAGGTCCAGGCAGATAGCCAGCATCTTACTCCGCTAAGGGCGCTGCGCTTCAAGTGTGCGCTCGGCATGTTCTTCCGCTTACCTGCACACGAACAACTATGGTCGACAAGAGGCTCAGGAGGAGGACCCCTGTCAGGCTCAAACAGATTCGTGGGGTTGCCGAGGAGATCGGCGATTGGCTGGGAGAAGAAGTGGACCTTTCGGGATTCTTAGAACAGGCCCACTATCAGGAGACAGACCTGATACTGGTTGACAGGATTCCCCTAGCTATGCGAATTGAGGTATGCGGTAAGATGGGTTGGTACCCTACTCTGAAGGGNGTCGCTGCATGGAATGTCGAGAGGTCTTGGGTTGCAGTAGACGAGGGAGCAATTCCATTCCTCAGGAACGGAGCAGACTGCATGGGAGCGGGAATCCACATAGCCGACCCCTCTCTAGGAGAAGGAGACTTCGTTTGGATAAGGGATCAAGAGACAGGAGAGCCCATTGCAACTGGAACTGCAATCGTAGATGGAGAGGAGATGATGTCGATGACCAAGGGGAAGGCGATATCCACTATACACTGGGTTGGAGATGACCTCTGGAATCTTGAAGTCTGAGTGGTCAGCATTCATTTGCAATGAGACACACGGAAATCCATGCGAAGGTTGCGGGCGCTTCTAGTAGTCTGTCTGGTAACCTTTCCGGTTAGCGCATCCCAAGGAGGCGTAAACGAGTCGATTTCTTTAGAGGGTACGAGTATCGAGACCTTGCACTACGATGAGGTATTGCGAACGAGTAACGGTACTTCTGATTCTACTGATTACAGCGTGATTTTGCTGATGGATGATGATTCGAATATCTCAAACATCAGGTGGATAACCCAGGTTTGCATCAACTCTGGAATCTGTTACCCTCCCCAAGAGACACATATGGATAGAGGAGACGATGGTTTATTCGTCTCTCATCTTGATACGGAGCCTGGTTACTCATACCTCAACTGGAAATTCATAATCGAGTTTGAGAACGGTTCAGAGTCGCATATACCAGATGTTGGCTTTGGCTGGAGGGTCTGGTCAGACTGCTGGTTCGACAATGGCACGTGGGGAGGATCCGAGACATACTGCCAAGACGAGGACAGCTCGCTTCCAGGTTTTACGATTACCTTAGTTTTGGCATCTACTGCCATGGCAGCCATTATGATAAGACGCGACTCAGGGAATACATGACTGGCGGCGGGAGTGGAGGTTTTGTCCCCCTTGATTTCTCCGAGATAGAACGTGAGGAGATGCTTCGAAGAGCGAAGGCTTTCTACAGCCAAATGAATTCAAGGAGAACCACCCGTCACTTCTCGAAAAAGAAAGTCCCTCGTGAGTTGATAGAGTTAGCAATCAGGACTGCCGGTACCGCTCCTTCTGGGGCTCACCTCCAGCCCTGGACCTTCGTGGCGATCTCGAATAGTGAGATGAAGGCTAGAATCAGAGAGGCGGCCGAGAAAGAAGAGAGACTATTCTATCGAGAAAGAGTTCCTGATGAGTGGGAGGAGGTGCTAGCCCCTCTAGGAACAGACCATGTCAAGAGCCACATCACAGATGCACCTTGGGTTGTTGTTCTTTTCAGGCAAGCAAAGAGAGAAAGGAAGGAGGGGATGGCTCCCACATATTACTCCCAAGAGTCATGTGGTATTGCCGCTGGCCTGTTCATATCATCGGTTCACAACATGGGGCTTGTGACGCTTCCTCACACTCCATCTCCGATGGGATTTCTCCGCGATATTCTCGATAGACCAGACCATGAGCATGCGATGTTACTGATGCCAGTGGGCTATCCTTCCGAAACTGCAAAGGTCCCCGATTTGACGAGAAAGAGTCTCCCNGAATTTTCCTCCTTCCTAGAGTGACACACAGTCTAGACTCTCGATTACAGTGATTAATTGCCATAGTGCCCACGTGAATGCATGCAGAGGCGTGTTTGGTGTCAACTAGTCACGGTAATGCGTACACTAGGCATTAGTGGCACAGCAGGTGAAAGGCTGGCAAAGAGTTGGTTACCAGTAATTCTACTCTCCGGTTGGTTGGTGGCATCTTTTGGAGAGTTAGGGTGGGATGTCTGGCCCCCAATTATCGCGTCGACGGGGCTAATTCTCGTACTGGTCACAATCATTCTCAAGGATTCGTTTTTTTCGAAGAGAGACTTTAGGTGGTTATTCGTGCCGGCTTTTGCGATGATTTTGGGTTGGATTGATCCGCTTTGGTCCAGTCCAATGCAGTGGGATCAGGCCGACCACCTGCAAACTGCAAACAGATACCTGGGTAGATGGAGCTGGGAGCCATTCCATCAGGATATGGACTTCTCGTTCCGACCTAAAATAATGTCTGGATTGCTCGCGATTGAGATTGGGTTGACAGGAAGTAGGTACGAGGCAAATTTCGTGCCGATTGCATGTCTAGTCGCTTGCGGCTGGCAAATTCAAGCCCTGGCAGAAAGAGGCAATGGGGCCCTTGGGGGCGTAACTGCGACCGCGGTGGTTCTGGCCCTTCCAACCATGCTATTATTCGGGCGAACCGCGTATCTAGAAGCTTTGGCCACAGGAGGATTGGTGATGGTCTTCAGAATCGCTCTGGATGTGTTGAACTATGACGTTCTGAACAGGGTAGACTATATCGGACTGGGCATGGTCGCATCGTTAGTAGGCGCAGTAAAATATCCATACCTATACCTAGGAATCTCGCTGCCGATTTGTATCTGGGCAATGCATCGGGACAGGAATGCAATTCCTGTTTTTTTAGGTTCATGGATTTTGTTTCAACTGCCTTTTTTGGTCTCGGATATGATTGACCACGGGAGTCCATTCGCCAGTTTTGAGCCCCAGGCCTTGGGAGTTGTGAATAGCATGACTGATGAGGTCGGAAACTACGGCTTAGCAATGGCGATCGCCGACATATCTGCCGAAATCGGCTTTACACTGTTGGTGTGCTTACTCACAGTAAGCTGGCTCTGGATTAGACAGGATACGCTCCGAAGATTTCCGGTAATGGCATCAATAGCGCTTCCCAGCATGGTTATTTTCACGGTTGTACTTGATTTTGGATATCCGAGATATCATTTGCCTTGGCTTTCTGTTTTGATTTGCCTAACTTGCAATTGGGCTTTCCAGAATCTTGAGTCCTTATCAGACGAAGTGAGAATCAATACTGAAATCGCGGGTTCTTTCCTAGTAATGTTGTTGCTGTCACATCAAGTCACATCAGTTGTAATGGATTCCCTCGAAAACAGGGATCATGATCTTAGTGTCATTCAATACAGAGAGCGCTACTTGGATGAATTTGTCGAGATAGGAAATCATCTGCCAGCTGATGCTATTGTTCTAGCCGGATTTGACATAACTCTGGGCGTCAGATTTGGGGTCCCGACATATCGTTTCGGCCCTTCTGATGATCCTATTCACGATTCGATAGAAGTCGTCGATGCAACCCATGTAATCATAGGGGGGAAGGTATCTAGGTTTGAGTGGGAATCTGAGCCCCTGTACATTCTTGGAGCGCCAGTCGACCCAATCGCCAGTTCATCGAGAGAAGTTGTTTATGCGACTCTCTGGTCGACAAATAGCACCAGGGGCGATTATCACCGAGCTGCATCAATGCTACATGTTGACTGGAGCAGTGGACACGAGGGGGACGTCTTCCTTGCCTCTGGGGGCGTGAATGTCTCAGCACCTGATGATTGGAGTATCATAGAGATTATCGATCTGAAGGACCAATCAAGTAACGGAAAAGAGGCCATGGATATGATCTTCGGGAAGGGGGGGAATGCCTCACTGATCTGCAATGGAAAGGGTTGCATGCAGGAGTTCCTCGTCCCCGAAGGTACAAGATATCTGGTAAAGGTGGGGCTTGTTAATGAAGACTGAAATTATCGATGTTCTGTCGTGGGCGGCAGTCTTCGATCGGGGATTGAAATCCAGTGAGGTCTTGAGGTATCTCACTAAGAAGAGCACAATCGAAGAAGTATCTGCGGTGCTAGGTGGTATCGACGAGTTCGAGCAAAGGGCGGGAAGGTGGTACCTCACAGGAAAGGAATACCCTGGTTTAGACTACGAAAAAGGGACAGCTAATGCTAATCGGCATCTCAAAGAAGGCTTGCCTGTTGTTTCAAAGTTGTGTGAAACGAGCGCTATCTTGGGAGTCGCGATAACTGGGTCCCTAGCATCTGGATCAAGCATCGAAGGAGCGGACTTGGACCTCCTTATTGTGACGAAGGCTGATTACGTGTGGAGAGTGAGGGCGCTTGCGGTGTATCTCGAGCACAATGCGAGGGTGAAAACGAGGATTTGCCCAAATATGGTGCTGGACCGTAGAAATCTGAAGCTGCGACCTTCTGTCTATGCAGCCAGGGAACTCGCGATGATGAGACCGGTGAAAGGGAGGGAAATTTTTGAAGAGATGATTTCTCAGAATCCATGGTTTCTAGGGCATCTACCGAATGCTAATCTCTCCCCTCCAATCGAACTCACCGAGGCTATTGGCGAGTTTCCGCTATGGTGGGGTGCTATGCGCTTACCGATGGTTGGAATTCTTGCCGAGAAATGGGAGGCCAGGCGCAGAATATCCGAATGCAAAAAGGAGTCTTCCTCTCTCGAGTCTGTCTATGACAAACTACGTTGCATTGGCCATGAAAACGAACACAGGTCTAGGATTGAAGCGAGAATAGTAGAGATAGCTATGGAGGTGTCAACGCATGAGAGAGGACTACGATGAGGTTGTTGCTGAGTATTACAATGAGGAAGCCAGCACATTCGAACAAAGAGCGGAAGAGAATCATGTGCTAATGTGGTTAAGGGATGATTTCAGGGAAATTACGCTTTCATTCAAGCCTAGAAAGTTGCTCGAAATAGGATATGGTCCAGGCCTGGATATGACTTGGTTCGCGGATAGAGAGGAAACTGAGATAGTTCATGGTGTCGATATTTCACCCGAGTTCCATGAAATTGTCAAAGGTAAGGCGCTGAAGAGGAATGATTCGAAGGTAGTCCCCCACATCGGATCTGCTGAGGATATTGCGAGTGTAATCGGGGAAAGAGGCGTAGATACTGTATTTGTCTACTTCGGCGCTCTTAACACCTCCAAGGATTTGAAAAAGGTGGCAGCGGGTATCTCCCAGGTCCTAGAACCAGGCGGCGTAGCTATTCTGACCTTCGTAAACCGGTGGTACATTTTCGATATTCTATGGAATGCTCTGCTTCTGAGGCCTCGAAAATCATTAGCACGGCTGGGTGAAATTTGGACTGGTTACAGCCCGACAAGAAGCCTTCCTTCACGCTGTTTTTCCGCACGAGAGATTAGGAGAAGCTTCCAGCCGTATCTAGATCTCGTAGAGCGAAGAGGGTACTGCATCTTACACCCAGCCTGGTACAGGAAGCACTGGGCTCCTAAAGGGTCAATAAGAAGTCGGCTCTTGCGTGGGATTGACTATTTTTTGCAGTGGACTCCATTCTGGAATTTTGGAGAATACAGCCTCTATGTATTCGAGAACCCCAACATGGATTCTAAGTAGTTCACGAGTTTCTCCTGGGAAGAGTCCGATTCGCTGGACATTCCATTACCATCATCCAACCTCATGCTAGAGCATATCGAGTCAGTGGCCATCTTCCCATATTTTCTTGTTAAACGAGAACGGCTGACAACCGATATGGCAACCCCTCTAATTTCACTGACTATCTTGGCGAAATCGGATTGACGGCACCTGTACAGAAGTTGGGGATGATACACTCCGGGTTCATCACTCAGAACCGACCATGTGAAATCGGCCAGAGATTCAACAGAGACCAGTGACATCCACTGACTGCCATCTCCAAACACGGGAATTTTTTCCTCGCAGTATAACATTTCGAACCAAGATCCGGGTCCCAGTACCCAAGGTGCCCTGACAACCTTTACTCCACCTCCAGAGTAAAGGTAATCCACCCAAGGCCTTTCTCCGATGGAGTAGGCCTCGGCATAGCCTACGGGATTCAGAATTGAATCCGTCTGCACAAGTTCCTCTCCTCTATTTCCATATGATAGGGATCCATGCATTAGTATCGTAGAGGGAATCTTTGCCTCTTTGACGGCGGAGACCATTGAAATATTCGCTTTCCTAGTTCTTCTCGCTATCCGGTACCTTCCTGCTGTATTTCCGGAGGATGGCCTAGCGGTATGAATAATTGAATTAACTCCATCTATCCATTTTTCAAATTGGTTTTCATCGGAAAGAAAATCGCCGTATACTCTGTCAATTTTATCGCCCTCAACGGCTTCTTTGTGAACTAGCGCCCTTATGTTTGAGGTAGATGCTTTGATTATCGCTGAGCCGATGAATCCTGAACCACCGGTGACGAGAATTCTTCCCGGGACAGAATTCAAATTAACCCTCACTCAAATCACGAATTGGTCGGAAAGCGGCACGATCTTTCGTTGTGTGAACACGGGTTGCTGTTCTTTAATCAATACCAATTAGAGTGTCTCCTGTAACAATATTGAGAATGTTGGGCATGGCGGTTTGCCATGGTGGACTTCTCGTGACTGTGAATTACAGCCATCCCACTCCTGGTATCCTCGACGGTAAGAGATTGGCTTTCTGGATGTTATTTGTCGGAACGTCCTTGCTGATGATTTATGTTAGGACAATGGTTTCATTCAACGCCAACCCTCTGTTCATAGCGTATGTTTGGGCAGTTGCTGTAACGATCATACTTCGATACATCTTCTATTCAATGTACAATCCGGATCTATTCGATTACGGTGAGTATGAGCCAACTGTATGTATAATTGTGCCTGCAAAGAATGAGTCTGAGGGGATTTACGAAACAGCAAAATCTCTCAATGAGATTGATTATCCTCGGGAGAAAATTAGTGTGATCATGGTCAACGATGGGAGTGATGATGACACAGGTGAATGGTTGGATAAAATTTCTCAAGAGTTTAATTTCCAAGTAATACACCTAGAGGAAAATCTGGGAAAGAGGGCCGCAATTACCGAGGCAATGAGAGACAACATCTCTGAGATTACAGTACTTGTCGATAGTGATTCGGGCCTAGAAAGTCAGGCGCTAAAACAAGGATTGAGGGGGTTCTTGTCATCGAATGTTGCAGGAGTTTGTGGGCACACAGACGTAGCGAATACAGAGGACACCTGGCTTACTAGAATGCAGTCTCAGCAGTATTTTATCGCATTCAAGACTTTCAAGTCCCTAGAGGGTTACTTTAGGAGTGTGATTTGCTGTAGTGGAGCATTCAGTCTATACCGGACAGAATGCATAAGACCTCTTATTGATGAATGGAACACGCAAATTTTTCTCGGTAAGAATCGCACTTTCGGAGATGATCGGGGTTTGACCAATTTACTTCTCAGGGATGGTTATGATACAATTTACATCCCCGAAGCCAAGGCTAGAACAATTGTACCCCATAATCTGAGAAACTACATCAAGCAGCAATTAAGATGGAGAAGGTCTTTCTTGATGGAATCCATATCAGGTCTCAAACACATGTGGAGAAGGCCTTTGCCAGCGTCTTTGATGTTTCATCTAGTCCTTGGTCTAACCATACTTTCTCCTTTTGTTGTCTCTTATTTTCTTATAATTGGACCTTTTTTTGAAGGATTCAACCCCATGATATACATTGCCGGGTTAGCGCTCATCATTTTCATGCATCAGACATTTTATTGGGCGTTCCAACTGCCTCCTGCAGATAAAGTCGGATTTTTTTCATTAATGCCAATGCTTCCAGTATGGATTTTCTTCACTCTGATTTTGCTACCTTGGGCTATGTTAACAATTAGAGACGGTGGATGGGGAACAAGATAACGCCGTCGTTAGGAAGTTTTACTCAACTCACTATTCTCATGCGGAGGGAAAACGAAAACAAGTGCGATTCCGGATCCTACGACCAATGTGCCCCCCAGCCAATCCGAGAGAGAGAGGGTCTCGCCGAAAAGAGAGAATCCATAGAAGGTTGCGACCAGTACTGTGAGGTAGGAAAAGGCACTAACCCAAGCGGCATTCGCCTTGTGGTAAGCCATCGTGATTCCTACCTGCCCCCCTCCAGCACCGATGCCGATTCCGATGAGGGCTGCAATCGTGTTTGAGTCAAGCTCGGAGATATGTGGTGCGGACTGGACGATGCTTCCAAAGACTGAGAAGGCTGCAAACCAGAATATGACGGTAGCCGGAGAGTCTGTCTTTCTGAGTTCCCTGACGTACATGTACGCCAATGCTGCGAAGAATCCAGAGCCGAGAGCAAGCAGNGCGTTTGGGTCTACAGTGCCTACTTCTGGAGAGACAATTAGAACGATTCCAGCGAATGCAGTCAATACCAGGCTCGCCACCGATGCGGAAACCCTCTCAGCCAGTATCCTCCCAGAAAGGAGGGCAACGAATAGGGGACCAGTGTACTGGAGAGTCACGGCTTGTCCAATTGGAATCCTTCCAAGTGCGGTGAAGTACAGAATCATGGCAAATAGCCCTACTACGCACCTAAGCAACATGGTTCTGTGATCGTTTACCTTCAGACTAATCCCCCTAGAGGCAGCGAATGCTGCAACAGCGAGTGCGATAACTGCTGACCTGACCATGATAATCATCCAAACATCAGTGTGATCGCTAGTCCATTTGACCAGTGCATTCATGGTTCCGAAGCAGAAGCTTCCGAATATCATCCAGATGACCGCGGCCTCAGGGGAATCTGGCATCTTTTCCTCGGTTAAGAAAGAAGATAGGTCGGGCCCTTCTGTTTTGGAATATATCTCATCTAGTCCTCTGCCCAGACCAGCTTTCGCCATTAATCACAGACTCCATCGGTGTTGAAGTTCGGTTGCTATGTCCTGGTAATCCTTACCACCGGGGCTGGAAGGATCGTGCAGATGGATAGGGATTCCATGGCTTGGTGCCTCGGCAAGCCTAACGTTCCTCCTGATTGCTGGTTTGACGACTAAGTCCGGGAAGTTTTCCAAGACCTCTCCTGCAACCTGCTTGTTCAGAAGTGTCTGGGAGTGCATGGTCAATAGCACCCCATCTACCCCCAACTTCTCGTTGAGGAGGCTCCTTACTTCTCTGATGGTCCCGGACAGCAAGGCAAGTCCCTCCAGAGCGAAGTATTCTGTCTGAACAGGCACGAGAACACCATCTGAGGCCGCCAATGCGTTGATTGTCACCAGGCCCAGTGAAGGTGGTGTATCGATTAGCACTAAATCATAGTGAGCCAGCAGTGGTTGAAGTGCCTCCTTCATTCTCTTCTCTCTTCCAAGCTGTCTCATCATCTCCTGCTCTAGTCCGATAAGACTCCTGTCACCGACGATGATGTGCAGGTTCTCCACTGCAGTTGCGTGTCTGGAGTCGACTGCCGTCTCGGGTCTAAGAATCAGGTCTCTCGTGGTGTTCTTGACCTTGCTCTTGTCCACACCGAGACCTGTAGCGCAATTTCCCTGTGAGTCGGAATCAATGACCAGGACTCTAAACCCCCTAAGAGCAATTTGAGCTGCGATATTGATTACTGTGGTGGTTTTACCCACCCCTCCCTTCTGATTGATCACGGTCACTACTCTTGCCCTCCCTTGTGGAGTAGGTAGCGATGGGGGGAGTTCCATCGCGCTTCTTGACCTCGGAAAACTGACCTCCTCAATTGAATCAAGAGGCTGGGCGAGCGTTTCGTCCTCTTCCTCCGAGAATTCGACATCGATAATCAGAGGGGCTTCCCCGACTTCAGGAAGACTTTGGTAGCTATCCTTCGAACCCATCTAGGGCAACGGTAGTCAATGATGTGTTGAATATGACGCTTGCCAGTTGGTCTGGAATGGGGTTTTTTATCACTCGCTAGGACTGTCGATGAGCCACCATATAACCATCTCCCCGGTCTCAGAGTCCATGGTCAAGTCAACTGACTTTTCACGTCCTTCTTCTTCCCATTCCCTAACTGCGGTCATGGTTACCTTTCCATCTCCCAAGTCGCCAGGTAGGAGGCTCAGAATCTCATTGTCCTCTGTGACTGATAGTCTGTAACCAACCTGTGCTTGAGGATTCCAAGATTCTCCGGATTGTACGTATGGAGACAGGTCTGGATATCTCTCAGAGTCTAGAATTCTCGATTCCAGTAAAGAGAGGGTCTGAGTACTGGGTATAGAGTCTCTATTCCAAGTAACTTCACCCCTTTCATTTGATCCCGTTGATAGCATCTCGCAGCCTTCAGATGATCTCTGAAGTACAAGCCAACCAGAGTCATCATCCTCGTCAACCCAAGACATGTTCCACTGCGGTTCTGAAGTAGGCCTGGACCAGGAGGCTCGCCAGATGTATCCTCCGGATTCTAGCGCCAGGGTCGCCTGTGAATCCGGATATCTAGATTTGAGGCAAGATACTGCCTCTTCCATATCGAACTGTCTGATTTCTGTATCATCCCACATGGAGTCTACCCAGTTCCTCTTAGTTGAGGTACCAGGCCTGTCCTCTCCATCATTGGGACTCCCGAGGTAGTTCCTCTCCCAATCGACTTCACTGCTTCCAGTGGATAGAGAAATACTCGAGTAAGTCATGCTGATACTGAGAGTTCCTTCTGGCAGGAGTTCATCCGAAAGAGTGCTGACTAAGAAGTCACAGTCATTTGTCTGAAGGTCCTTATCCAGTGTTATGTCTGCAATCTGCTTAACCGGCCAAGGACTCCCATCCTGCAAGTGTAGTAGAATTGTAGCATGCCCATAGCACCTCCCTATTTCCTCGTGGTGGAGATAAACCGGGTATACCAGACCATGAGTATCGTCTCTGAACTCCTTCTTCACCTCCCATTTCCAATCGGAATTCCAACCTAGATCCGGATCGGAGGATCTAGCTCCCTCCTTGATCACAGCTTCTCCAAAAAATTCGTGTAGCTCGATAGGGGTCAGTGGGAAAGAAAGTGTAGGCAAGAGTGCGCCTAATCCACCTAATCCCTCCGAGTCGTAAGTCACAGTCCTGGCATTCGTTGTTACCGAGTCCACATCACTGAACGAGATGGAGGTGTCAGTCCTCTTTACCTCAGTCTTCTCCAACTCAACCCAGCTTGTTGACTCCATACTCAGGTCGTTTCCAGACATCACCCATCGGATGTTCCCACAGTCTGTCTTAGCGTCGTCCCTCCATGTCCTTCCCTCGAAGTCAACTTCCAAGTCGAGGCTTATTCCCTTCTCGGCCGCCAAGAAGCCTGTTCTTCCAAGGCTATCAGTAGTTTCTACGGCTCCCGAATTGGGTCCTGCGGTTACTGAGACTGAGCCAGTTCCACCCATATCCATCGATACCTCTCCACATGCTGGTTCCAGAATCCCCCCAGTGGAGTCCCTAACAACAGAGAGCATCTCCTCCCCATCTATGCTTATGCTGGAGTCAATTACTTGGAACTCCATCCTATCCCCATACCTCAGCTTAGCTACTTCGAAACCAGAGCTGCGTTGAAGGAAAACTGTAGTTGCAGCCCCGACCAGTATGACCACAACTATCACTGCTGCTAGAGCCTTCCATCTGTCTCCTAATGAAGAAATTGATGGCATCGAGATGACCAACGATGGCTGATCGTCCTCGGCGACTACTAACGGAACTGCATCCTCTTGAACCTCATTAGGTTCTGCTGGAAGTACCTCTGCTTCGACTACCTCAGCCTCTACGAGATTCTCGATTTTTGAAATGACCTGGTCCACCTTTTCTCTTGTAACATCAGGTTCGTCATCCATGACGAGAGCATCGCCTTCGTCCCAATCGTCATCTTCTGATATGTCAATAGGCTCTTCGACAACTCCTGCATCCTCAAGAATTCTATCTACTAACTCCGATTTCTTCCCAGAGACGAGGAGTCCCCGATTCTTGCAGATTTCCCTAAGCTTCGCAACCGTGTTCGAGGTAAGGGACTCTCTGTCAATCGAATCGTCTTCGGACATGCTCTGTAACTCAGTCCCACCCTGAGGCTTTCAATCTCTCCGACTTCGTGAGTCTCACAATGCATACTCGCAGTAGAGTCGCCAATTCCCGAAGGAAAGGATTGAAGACGGTCTCTTGGGCGGGGCAGGAGCATGGAGCCAAGGCTAGTGCTACTCTCTAGGGGCCCCGAGCTGTACAGCACCAGAAGGCTGGCAACTGAGGCCGAGAGGGAAGGATGGATGGTCGACATCATCGATCCTCTCGCGCTAACCATCGTTGTGGATGATGATGGGGGGAAGGTCTTCCACAAGGGATGGCCTGTAGAGTGCGAGGCCGTTCTACCTAGGATTGGATATTCAATCACCCGGAGAGGAGTAGCGATAGTCAGGCAGTTCGAGCAAACCGGTGTGATAGTGCTGAACTCGAGTCAGGGCATTCTGAGAAGCAGAGACAAGCTGGTTGCTTGCCAGATGATGGCCGAGGCTCGCGTTCCAGTTCCGATTACAGCACATGTTGGGGCGTGGGAGGACACAGATCGCGCAGTAAGAAGAGTAGGGGGTTCACCATGCGTCGTTAAGTCTACAGAGGGGACCCATGGCTCTGGTGTATTTCTGGTAAACTCCTCTCAGCAAGCCAGGCAACTAGTGTTCCAGATGCTCGAGAGAGGTATGAGGCCCCTAGTGCAAGAATACGTCAAGGAGTCCCATGGTAGCGATGTACGGGCACTGGTCGTCGGCGGAGAGGTTGTCGCATCGATGCGGCGTAAGGCACATGGGAGCGAGTTCCGCTCCAACTTCCACCTAGGCGGGTCTGTTACAGAAGTAGATTTGACGGAAGAGCAGAGGATGATCGCTATCCTTTCCGCAGAAACCCTAGGACTTGAGGTGGCGGGAGTCGATATGCTTGAGTCCGACAGAGGCCCATTGGTGCTGGAAGTTAACTCCAGCCCGGGACTAGAGGGGATAGAGGGTGCGACCAAGGTAAACGTAGCAGCGAAGGTAGCAGAGCACCTAAACGACCTGTATTCCAGTAATTCTGAGATTTCCGAGGAGCTTTCTTTCTCCGTCAGTTCCAGTGAAAACGGGTCTGAGCAAGCTCTGTAAGCCACTCGGCTATTTTTCGCTACTATCCCAATGCGTCCCATGGTGTGATATCGCAGAGAAGCATTCAAGTCACAGTACGTCTCCTTACCAATGTCCTACGGGACAGGGATGCACACGCCGTTTGCGGCTGGAGGCGGGAAGGGTTGAACAAAGAAGGGAGAAGCAAAGAGAAGTTATTCGACTCGGTTGGTAGGTTGGGTCAAAGGTTCCATTCCAGAGATGTCGGGCTTTCCGACTCGCTACCTTCGAGATTACACAGGATAGCAAAACTGCAGTGGCACGAATGCTGGTTACAGCAGCTTCGCTCGGAGAAGAAAAGCTCGCACACCATCAGGGCATACGACGTAGCTGCTAGGACATTTTCAACCACATCTCTTCCTGGAGATGGGTCCCTGGTTTGGGATGAGTCCGCCAGAATGACAGTAAGAGATTACCACCTCTTTGCTGACCCTAACAATGGGAGAATGGATGCTTGGATGAATGGACTCGGGGATCTCAAGCCAACTACGATTAATGCCAAAATAGCAGCCCTTACTCACCTACTGAAATGGCTCGGTCACATCGTTCCGGATTGGATACAAAGGCCATCAAGGAATAGATCGCTCCCGAAGACTCTAGGCAGGAGAGAGTTGGAAAGACTTAGAATTGCGGTCAGCGAGTCCGAGGACCCCTTGGCGATGCCAGTATCGACTCTGATGCTAGATACCGGACTAAGAGTCTCAGAGCTTTGCGCTCTGGATATCGACGACATAGACAAGGAAGACCTTTCAGCGTTGGTGATAGGAGGAAAGGGGGAGAAGGACCGAACCGTCCTGTTCACGAAAAACTCTGTAGATGTCCTGGAATCATGGGAGCCAATAAGGGAGAGTAGGATTAGGGAAAGCCAAGACGTGGGGCTTAGGGCAATGTTCGTCTCTAGCCGGGGACGTAGGATTAACCCTCGGTCTATACAGAAGATGATGGACAGGCTTGCAGATGCCTCAGACATCCCGAAGAGCAGACTTAGTCCCCATACCCTGAGGCATACTTTCGCTACCGGTCTACTTGAGAGGGGTGCGGACCTTGTTACTATCCAAAGGCTTCTCGGGCATTCGAGTATTGCAACCACCAGGGTTTACCTGGAGATAGGGGATCAGACATTGAGAGAGATATACCACAGGGCCCAGAGGAGTCCGCCTTCAGCGGGACTGGAGTCAGATTCAAATGGAGAGGGGGAGAAACAAGATAAGAAAGTTGAGCAGACGGAAAGAATTCCAACCGAGCTCTAGTCAGAGAAGTTAACCTTCCAACCGTACTCATCCAAATGGAACCAGTTCACAATGAACTCCTCTTCCTTGTACGAGAACCAAGCCCTGGTGGGCACGACGCTGGTGTAGCGATCATGCTGGACCCTCTTTATGCTGTCAGAGATCTCCGAGTCCAGATATGTGAAGCCCTCCCATAGCCTTCCCTTCTTGATTAGGAATTTCTCTTCCTTGGGTTGCTCCTTGAAGTGCATTCCCCTCCAGAGGAAATACGGCCAGCCATCGCGATCATCCAAATCTGATATCTTTCCGTAAGAGCCCCTTCTCGACGGCCTGCTGTCTACAAGATGGCTAACGACTGGTATCTCTGTCCCATCTCTTCCCATTCTGATGATGATGGATGCACATGTGTGATATGGGGCTCTTGGGAATCCGTCCTTGGGAAGCATCAGAGGCCTCACAGCACTGAAATCGATCTCCTGGAACTCATCTGTGAGATTTACAGAGCCACCGACCCCTCCATCTCCTCCATTGTAAACCACGTCTATTTCGCCAAACTCACTGATCCAGCTCTGGTCTGCCTTGACCTCGAGCCTAGCGTCGCTTAGTGGCCAGTCCCAGAAGGTCATCGATCTCTCCTTTCGGACGGTAGAGCTTACGTCAGAGAGATTTGAGCTGACGTTTCCCTCGAANGACTCCGGCATCCCGGAGTGGATTCTAGCAATTATTGGAGTTCCTGCGTTTCTAACCTCCACTTCTGCTTCCAACTGCAGTGGAGATTTCAGTCTCTCACTATCAAATCCGAAAATAATAGAGAACTTGTTTGGTTTCGAGAAAATCTCTTCGCTAGTAATCCTAAGAGCATCGTACCTCTGACCTCTTCTCTTAGACACTATCTCCACATTAATCAGTGGTTCATCGCCCCTATCGAGCCCCAATACCTGGGCAGTGCAGGTCAAGTCTGGATACCTACCAGATAGGAAGATTGGTTCGAAGAAGAAGTCGGCAACGTAGGGGTCGATTTCGATTGAGTTCTCCCCAACATCCACGACACACCTTATCCTCCCTAGGTTTTGCCCGGAATAATCAGGCACGGAAGAATTGGTCATCGATTCGGGGTTGGGATGTGAGTCTTGAATCTCACCTTCTCGCAGGGTTCTTTTTGTTACTGCGCTTTGAGACTGCTCCTGGACCCTTCCACTGCCTACTGGCCCCCTCCTGATAGCCTGGATGTCCCTCTATCGGACAATGCTTGCCTGCCCTGCACCTGCTACAATTGTCCGGAGGAGGCCTCTCGACCACCTTCTGAAGCTTCCCGTACTTCCTGCGTGGCATGGTCCGCTACTGAAATGGGAGGGACTTAGCGATTGCCATACACGCAACCTTGAATCGCCCCTGCTATATCTGACTGATATGGGAGAGGTAGCAGCCAGTGATAGCGGCCCAGTGGGAGTCCATCCGCAACGTTCAGTACTATTCGCACAGGTGAGTGACTCCGATCCGAGAATGGCTTTCGACGAAGGAGGTATGATGCATCAGTTCGGAACCAGGGGCTCATTCGGTAAGGTGTACCTGGGAGATGTGTCCAAGGCAGCTCTGAGATCCCTAGGGACGCACGGCCCCCCGAAGTTCACAGAGATGCCGAGGGTCGATGAACAAAGGTGGGAGTTAGTATGCGAGACTGAAGAGGTCAGGATGTTTATTTCGAGCCGTCACTACTGGGGGTTCGGACTGTTTGCCAAGTGCTTCATGAATGAGATAATCATAGAAGGCCCCCTCCAGACCAGAGCCAGATGCGCAATGGACATGGTTGCATCTCTAGGACGTAACCCGTGGGAGCCGGTCCGAGTAAGAGCGTTCGAGAGAGCGACATCCGGAACGATGTCGGAGCACACCTCCAGCTGGGAGGGGCTGATCTCCGTAGCGAGGGAAAGCATGAGCGACGATATCTCCAGACTACAGGACTCGGTTCATAGAATGAGAGGGATTGAACAGTCAGGAGATGAGATACTAGACTCTGCAGATGATGATCTAGACAGGGCCAGGGAGGCGCTTGCAGACAAGAATGCCCCAGCAGTAGAAAGGGCACTGAGCAGGGCCTCGAGCGCCATAGTGAGAGCAGATCCGAATTCGGAACTGGGTGTGATGGAGAGGGAACTCCTGTAGAACTAGAATCCCAGAGTTTCCCACATCCACTTCCAGACGTTGTTGTCCGGAGTAGGCTCGTTCGCGAGGTAGACTACGATGCTGAACACCACGCAGACAAAGTAAACAGAGCCCTTGGAAATCTGTATGGCATCCTCTGATTCCTCGTCGAAGTAGCGAATAAGTCCTGCAGCCTGCTGNATNCCNCTGCCCTTCTTCTCCTTNGCCATCGAAGCACCGCACCCACAGTCCCTATTTCAAAGCCACTAGAGTCTAATTCTATGGTTCTAGAGTCTCAATTAGGACGCAACCGCCGTCAAGCTCCACGATCATCGATGCTGCGCCCATTGCAGTCTCCAGTCCCTCGGTCATCAGAATCTCCCTCCTCAGACCGGCATCTGACTGGAACACCAATCTATGACTCAGCTTGCTGAGGACATCTCTGTCAACTACCTGCCAAGTCCATTCTTTCTGATCAACTGTCATGAGTGCCTCTATGGGCTTCAATGGTCCCGTTGCCATTCCGAAATCCCTCGCTCTCTTGACCAAGTCTCCCAACTTCATCTTAGTCCCAATCTCATCTGTCTTTGTTGGTTCTGAGGATTCGTTTGAGATCCTCCTTCTATACCCGAATCGTGTCATGCGCATCCCTTACGGCAAATGCCGTAACGCCTCAGCGAATCAAAGGAGGTTTAACCGTTGTCAGTATTGTCAATGCAAAACGTCCCATTATTCCAGTCGGTTGGAAATCCCAGAGTCTAACGTGCACTTGATGGATGATGATAATTGCGCATTATCATGGCCAGCAGGGAGTCCGACTGGAGAAGGGAGGCGGAGAACAGCATTCTTCTCAAATCAGTGTCACACTGGAGGGAGAAGCCAGATAGATGGTTCCGAGGTTCCTACGATAGACTGCCAGAGACTGTCAGAGTCAATCCGATGAGTGAAGAGAAGGACTGGGTGGAGTCCTGGCTTTCGGGTATCGGTGCAAACAGAATCCCATGGTTCTCAGGCCCCGGTAGTGCATGGGAGATGCCCTTCGAGAGGGGTTCTGCCGANGAGGAGGTGAAGAGTCTGATGGCTGCTCTCCATGAGACTGGAAGAATTACCCGCCAAGAGGCGGTCTCGATGCTTCCTGTCCTAGCTCTCGATCCTACTCCAGGACAAATCATCCTTGATCTGTGCGCATCCCCGGGCTCGAAGACGACTCAGATATGCGAGCACCTCGGAGACTCAGGAGCCGTGGTCGCTAACGAAGTAATTAGTGGAAGGGTGAACACGCTGGTAACTAACGTCCAGAGACACGCATCTAGGACAGTGCTTGTCGTACAGCATGACGGTAGACACATTCCCAGGGTCCCAGGTTCTGGGTTCGATGGGGTTCTAGTCGATGTTCCATGCACTGGCTCCGGAACCACGAGGAAGAACCCAGATGTCTGGGGAAAGTGGAGACCCTCCTCCGGCCGGTCACTACACTCCTTGCAGTACGACCTACTCACCAGAGCTATCGAACTAACCAAGCCCGGTGGAAGAGTCGTCTACTCTACCTGCTCTCTAGATCCAATCGAGAACGAAGCAGTTGTGGCGAGAGTCCTAGCAGGTGGTAAGGTGAGAGTGGTCCCCCGTGGGGATTCACTCTCAGGAGTACCTTCCAACCCAGGGATGACAAATTGGCCATTGCTGAACGACAAAGGAGAGCTGGATAATGAATCTAAATCCGAAGAGTACCTGATTCCGACCAAAGACATGGCAGTATCATCACAGTTGAATGAATGCCTAAGAGTCTGGAACGANGAGATTGGAGGTGGNGGNTTCTTTNTNGCCGTTCTAGAAAGANTCCTGGAAGANGATGTCAGCNGGGNNATCNACCCNTTTNNNTCGCAGAAGACANTCGATGACCCAGAGTCTTTTCCCCAGCCTATTGACGACCAGCGGGAAAGAGAGCTCAGAGAAGTCTGGGGTTCCGTCCCATCGAATATGTGGTCGAGGGGGAAGAGTCTGCTCTGGTCCTCAGACGAAATCAGAGAGATCTGGAGTGCTGAAAGAACCAGAAAGAGCGGTAGGGAATTGATTCCTGGAAATAGGTGGAGGCCACTCAAGGTGATTCACCTAGGACTAATAGCGGCTAGACTGAGGAAAGGCAGATTGGATCGAACAGTATCCAGAGCAGCCAGACGACTGAGGGAGGAGATCTCAGGTCCATTCGTTAATGTGGACGAACATGTAATCAACGACATTCTACGGGGTAAGGAGCCGCTGAGGACGGACGTTAGTTCGCTGCAGGATACCGATCGAGGGAGTCGAATATTAGTGGGGCCGAGCGGTTACNCCCTGGCGGTTTGGGTGGGCAGCAGAGTCACCCCCATGGTGAGCCAGTCTGAGATAACTGTCATGAGAGGCGTGAGAGATTTGTCATATGAGACTAAAGAAGAGGAATAATTCATAATTTTTGATCAAACGTTCATTGCCGAGCGAATCAATATGGAATATGTTCATGAGCCGCGTTAACTCAACATCGAGTCCTGGTGAAGGCATGGACGAAGTAGACAAGAGGATACTCAGGGTCCTGGAGGCAGACGCTAGGACCTCCCTAAGGAAGATCGCAGAGGAGGTAGGGGTTGCTCTGGGCACGGTGAGCAACCGAGTGAGAAGGATGGAGAGCCTAGGGATCATCAGAGGATACACTGTTCTGCTAGACCCAGACAAGGCTGGTTGGGGGCTCAGCGTAGTAATAGGATTGAGGATCGAGAAGGGCCGACTGATTGAGATCCAGGAGAAAATAGCGAAGGACAACAGAGTGTACGGGGTCTACGACGTTACTGGGGACTACGACTCGATGGTCCTAGCCAGAGGAAAAGACAGGGATGACTTGGACGACCTCATTAAGAACGTGCTAAGTATGTCCGGGATTGAGCGCTCTGTGACACACCTTGTTCTGAATTCCGTCAAGGAGATGCCTCCCTCCATCCCGGAATGACAATCAATCGGTATCCAAGAGGATTCGTTCAATTAGTGGACTAAGATAGGGGGCAAGAGGCATAAGCGATTCGACTGTCCTCCCCTCGGGTTTCATGGTTCTCAGTAGTACGTTTCTCAGGTCCTCGTCAACTGGGCAATCCATGGCCATGAGTCGGTCCCTAATCGATGACTGAATCCTGCCTCCAGTCCGATCCCAGTCCATCAGTAGAATTACCCGGGGAGATACATCGGGTGTTGACCTCGAGCAGTATTCGGAGTGGAGATATGCAATCAGCCTAGATCTGTCCCAGCCCCTGTTCACCTTCTCGATAGGACCCGTGAATCCAAGGGCCCTGAGAGTTTTCTCGTCTCTTTTTCCCTCGACCAAAACTGGGATTCCGCCCCCTTCTTGGCTGGAACCCCTGTTCCTAGTGATACACTTTGCCAGGGCCATCGCTGCCTTCTCAAAGCGGGCAGCTCGATTTGTGTTTCCCATGATGCTGTGCTTCTTATCCCCCCAATTCGGCAAGGAGATGTCTTCACTCATTTTGTAGCCTCTTCCTTTGGTACCCAAGGGTAAAACAAAACGGGTTGTCTTGTAGTATTTTTCTTCCAATGTTAGCGTCTAGGGCAGAAGACCAACCCGCGACCCTTATCAGGGTCGTTTTAGCCCGAGGATACAGGAACAACCATGTCAGTGATGACTCCGATTTTCGCGGGCCTCTGGGAACACTACATTTTTTGGTCCCTAGTCGTCGGTGCTATTGCTTTTGGATGGCTCTTTCATCACTCATTTTGGTTTACTTCAAAGGATGGTGAAAGCCTCCCAAACGTCGACGAAATAAAATTAGGGGTCTTTCCCAAGCACAATGACGACATGCGCCTGGAAGTCGCATGGACGGTTCTCCCGTTCATCCTGATCGTCTGGCTGACGTACTATTCGTGGGGGCCACTGGACGCAATGTGGACATCGGCAGATGGAGGGATGCACGGCAATGAGTGCGAAGAAGGCCAGTTTTCGAATAACACCATGGACAGTTCGGGAGCCATCTCCTCTGAGTGCTACCATGTAATCGAAATCACCGGACAACAGTGGTTCTGGAGCTTTGACTGCTTAGAGTTGAGCACGAACATTTGCGATACAGGGACTGAGTCAATGGAAGTGTACGGAAGCGTCCCCGTACTCAGCCTGAAGAAGGGCGAGACTTACCTGGCAACAATGACTTCGATAGACGTCACGCATGCGCCTTGGTTCCAACACCTAGGGACCAAAGAGGACACCTTGCCCGGTCAGCAAACCACCCTCTGGCTCCCTATCTCAGACTCAATGACAGACGAATCAATGGTACTTTGTGCGGAATACTGCGGTGATGCTCACTCCGTCATGGCAGCCAAGCTGATTACTCACAATTAAGGTGGATTTTATGAGGAGCAGGACCAAAGGCGCAATCGTAGCTCTAGTCGCTGTTACGGCGATGCTAGCTATCCCCTCCGCTCAATCCCTTCCGGGAGGCATCGCCGGCGTCCAGCAGGCTGGATGCAATTGTCACGGTGCAGTCCCGTCCGATACCGTTGTTCCCTCCATTGAGGGTCTCCCAGAGAGCTACAACTACTCGGAGACTTACAATATCACCGTATCTTTCGAGGGTGGGCCCAGCCAAGAGGGGAATGTCAATCAAGGCGGGTTCCATCTGTGGGCAAGCAAGGGCTCGCTAGCGGTCACCGACGCAACCGCTCAATTGTACAATGAAAACGAGGTGGGGCACACAGAAGCAGGAAACGACCAAGTCTCGTGGACTCTGACCTGGACTGCGCCGGCAACAGACACGAACGTAGACTTCATTCTGCATGTCAATTCGGTCAACGGCAACGCAGACGGAGCAGGGGGAGGCACTTCTGGTGACATGTGGAACAAGCTCGCGATAACTCTCGGAGGACCAGTAGAAGTCCTCGATGAGGCGGATCCATTCGTGGTTCTCGGCGTCCTAATCATCGTAACCGCGACACTGCTGGCATTCACTCTGGTCTTCGTTTTCTACAGAAAGGACCCCGAGGCCTTCGATTGGGACAACTTCGCACCTTGGCTGGCAGACTGGCTGACGACCACAGACCACAAGAAAATCGGCACTCTATACTTCATCGCAGGGCTGTTCTTCCTCGGAGTTGGTGGAATAATGGCGATGATCATCAGAATACAGCTAGCAGTTCCTGGCAACGATTTCCTGACTCAGGAGCAGTACAACCAGTTCTTCACGCTCCATGGCACGACTATGATTTTCCTAGCAGCTATGCCGATGATTAACGGCTTCGCGAACTGGATGATACCCCTCCAATTGGGGGCAGCGGACCTGGCGCTTCCAAGGATAAACGCCATGTCATTCTGGTTGCAGCCGTTCGCGGCATTACTAATTTTCACTGGAGTGTTTTCCGGGCACGGTGCGGATACCGGGTGGACAGGTTATGCCCCATACTCCGTGAGCGATGGAGCCCACTACGGAACCACCATGTGGGCTGCTGGGCAAATAATGCTAGTCGCCTCCTCGACACTCACTGGTATCAACTTCCTAACCACGATGGCAGTAATGAGAGCGCCTGGAATGGGGTGGATGCAGATGCCTCTGTTCAGCTGGTCAATACTCGTGGCCAACGTGATGCTTTTCCTCTCGATACCCGCATTCGGAGTGGGGCTGATTCAAGTCTATCTGGACAGGGTTATTGGGACCGCGTTCTATGACATTGCGGCTGGAGGGGACCCCTTGCTTTGGAGCCACCTATTCTGGTACTTCGGCCATCCAGAGGTATACGTGGTTATCCTACCGTCCTTTGGCATAATCTCCGAGGTTCTCGCAACAAGCTCGAGGCGATCAGTGTTCGGTTACAGGTCCATGGTCTACGCTCTGGCCGGTATCGGAGTGGTAGCATTCATCGTTTACGGCCACCACATGTTCACAAGCGGCATGAGCCCCACGCTAAGATTCGTAACAATGCTCACCACTATGCTTGTCGCAGTCCCTACGGGAATCAAGATTTTCAACTGGCTGATGACAATGCACGGGGGGTCGCTGGTCTACAGGACGCACACACTCTGGGCTCTGGGGTTCCTGATAACGTTCACACTGGGCGGAATTTCAGGGATGTTCTTCCCATCGATAGCAATGGATACACATCTGCACGAGTCTTACTTCGTGGTGGCCCATTTCCACTACGTCTTGGTCGGCGGTACCGTCTTCGGGTTCTTCGCGGGCATATACTACTGGTGGCCCAAGGCCACGGGGAAGATGCTCAGTGAAAAACTCGGAGTCCTGCACTTCCTGACGGCCTTCGTTTCCTACAACGCCCTCTTCTGGCCGATGCACAGGCTAGGTGTTTGGGGGATGACGCGCAGGCATCACACGTATTTCGTGACGACGGAGGAGGCTCTGGGTTCCCTCCCGATGGAAGCCGCTGGGTGGAACATGTTCATCACAGTCTCCGGCTTCATATTCTTCTTCTCCAATTTCATCATGGTCTTCAACATGATCGTCTCATCGGTCAGGGGAGAGGATGCTCCGGATGACCCATGGGGCGGGTGGTCCTTCGAGTGGATGACAAGCTCCCCGCCACCAGCTCACACCCTGTACAAGCTGGATGACGGGTCCTGGGGGCTTCCGACTCTACAGGACGCGAACGAGCATATCGCGAACGAGCCAGGGTGGCTCTCCAGCTGGTTCCAGAGGCTGATGGTCGAAGATGAGGACAAAGGGGACAAAGGGGAGGTGACACATTGAGCGATGCGGAACACCACCCCAGCGCGTGGGGACCTCATGACTGGAACCACGGAGCACCCCACAACTCTTGGTCCCCCTTCATACTCAGCATGGGAGTCGCAATATTCCTGTTCTCTCTAGCGGCCACGTTCGAATGGGGCGAATTCCAAGGCTGGGGGAACATCCCACTGATATTTGTGGGCTTGGGAGTAGTCTCGTTCAGCCTCCTAGTATGGTGGAGGCAAGACATGAGCTTCGGGATGCACGGCGAGGTCTTCGAGCCGAAGTCCACAGGAGCGCCATTCCAGAACATAGACATCAGGAAGGTGGCGATGTGGATGTTCCTGATGTCTGAGATGATGGTCTTCACTGCTCTGTTCAGCACATACATGCGCTACAGGCTCGGGATTCCCAACTGCAAGACTGTTTTCCACTCAGGCGAGTGGGTCGAGGGGACGGCGGTGACCTGCTTCGAGCCCGCCGGCCACCTAATCGCGTCGAGTTGGTTCCACATAGCACCCGGAGCGATAAACACGTTCGCCCTGATTGTCTCCTCGTTCACGATAGTTCAGGCGCTTCGCTATGCGAAAAAGAAGGACATCGACGAGGACGTCAGGAGGAGGAAGGTCACTCGATATCTCGGTACTACTTGGTTCCTAGCGATAGTCTTCCTGACACTGAAGATGGTGGAGTGGTTCCTAGGATTCCCTCTCCCCGAGTTCCTACACGAGTTCAATCACGGAGACTCAACAATAAAATCACTATACGCAGAGGGCTTCCTGATCAACGCTGATAATTACCAGCACCACGCGTTCGACACAGATTACATCGAGAAGCACCCTGAGGACTATTCGATACCGGAGGATAGCGCACTGTATGCGATGATGCAGGACGGTTCCCATCAAGGAGGCAAGATGTTCGCTAACATCCAGGTCAGTGCAACCACGTTCTACGTTACTACGGGGACGCACGGGGCTCACGTGCTGGGTGGAATCGTTGGCCTTACCTACATGACTCTGAAGGCGGCCAGGGGGGGATACACCCCTGACAACGCGGTCTCGATAGAGTACTTCGGACTCTACTGGCACTTCGTGGATCTGGTCTGGGTCCTCGTCTTCCCGTTCTTCTATCTATACTGAGGTAATAAAATGGCTGAAAAAACTGTATTTGGAATGGACCTCTACTGGTTGAACTTCTACGGACTGATGATACTGACCCTAATCGAGGTGCTCGCGGTCGGAGCAAACTTGGATCCAGTGGCAGAGTCCCTGGGAACGGAGGAGAAGGTGATCACACTGTGGATACTCACTATCATCGCCATACCCAAGTTCATCATGATAGCTGCCATCTTCATGCACCTGTACGGAGATGAGGACTCGGGGATCCTCACCATGACGGCGCTGTTCCCAGCCTTCTTCATACTGATTATGGTGCTATTCGTAGGGCTCACCCATCCTGACGCAGCCTCGAGCCTACCAGACTGGTGCAGGCCGGGGACATACGGACTGTGATGCTCAAGGTTCATCCGTGTGATGCAACACGAAGGCTCGCTGCAGACGTCGCATAGCCTGGTATTGCGCCGGATTTGAAATCCGGTGTCCTAGTGACTCGGGAGTTCAAATCTCTCCGTCTGCGCCACTAAACATTAGGCGGTCTCTTACCGCCCCTGACGTTCAGCTGGCCCTCGTGGAACTCGAAGCTCACGGGAGTGGTCATGGATATCTCTCCGTCCAGACTGATGAACAGCGGGGGTTCGTGCCCCTTCTCGTCCGTCGGGTTCCCCTCAGAGTCCAGAGCCTTGATCTCGAATCTCCTGCAGGGCTCCATGCTTATCTTGCCCCACTTACCGACGTGCCGTCCCTTCTCCAATGGCCCCATGACACTCAGCATCTGCAACTTGGTCAGGCCGAAGCCGAGAACGATGGAGGCACTGTCCCCGAAGGGTTGCATCCCCGGTGCGACCCGATAACCCCCTCCGAATGTCTCAGCCTGCATCATCGCGAAAAGTCCGGTGAGGTCGACCTTCCGCCCGGGTTGGTCGTCGACCTTTATCCAAGCCATCTGACTCTTCCATTGGAGAATGGCCTTGATCGCGAGGAATGTGTACTTCTTCTGCCCGCTGATCCAGGAGAAGTGGCCCTCTTCCTTCATGCGGTTGATCGAGGATGTCACGCCCCCGTCGCATTCCAGGAATGACCATCTCACCAGATTTTCCTCATTGGATGGCTCACCCGTCACCGGATAGTGCTTGGGAGAGGGTATCCCTGGGTGATCGGGGGCCCTGAGGCCCTCGGCCCTGATCCCTCCAATTGTGTAATCCGTGCCATTACTNAGTATTTCTATGGCGGCTTGTAGGTCCTTGAGTGGGATCCCTATTGCTCGGGCGAAGTCATCACCATTGCCCATCGGGATAATCCCGAGCCTCTTGGATGAGCCTCTGATGCCATTTGCGACCTCGTGCACGGTCCCATCCCCCCCGATAGCAACAACAAGGTCGTAATCTGTTTCCCTCAGATCGCTTGCTATCTCTATGGCATGTCCGGTCCCCTCAGTCATAAAGACGTCATGATCCAACCCGGAAGCCGCAAGCTCCTCCTCTATCTTGTGGAAGTTCTTCCCGAGTTTTCCGTCTCGTGCGTTGGGGTTGACGATGCATGCTACCCTTGTCACGATGCTCCCAGGACCAGTATCGAACTTCAATACTATCGAGGCGAGAAATCATGAGTGGAGGCTGTGACGGAGTAATAGGATGACTGAGGGAGAGCAGTATATGAGAAGGGCTATTCAGCTCGCGGAGAGGGGTCGTCACAGGGTCATGCCCAACCCCCTAGTGGGATGCGTCCTGGTCAGGGATGGGGAGATAGTAGCGGAGGGATGGCACGATCACCTGGGGGGCTTGCACGCAGAACAAATGGCGATAGCGGACGCAGAGTCCAAGGGAATCTCAACAAGGGGGAGTACGGCATACGTAACTCTAGAGCCTTGCAACCACTTCGGGAGGACTCCCCCCTGCACGGAGTCGCTGCTCTGGGCGGGAGTTGAGAAGATAGTGATCGGAGCCATGGATCCGAATCCGACCGTACGTGGAGGGGGATGCGCGAGCCTGGACAAGAACGGAGTAGAGATTTCCCATGGCCTTCTAGCGGAAGAGTGCGAGAGGCAAATGGCGGAGTTCATTCACTGGTGCAAGTGGAGGCGCCCTCTGGTGACACTGAAGGCGTCCACGGACATGGAAGGAAGGGTTGACGGACCCCAGGACCAGCCATCCAGTAGATTCAGTTCCGAGGAGGCGATGTCGAGGGCACATCAGATGAGGGCCGATTCCATGGCCATCCTAGTCGGAGTTGGGACCATAATCAGGGACGATCCGTCACTCACGGTCAGGGGCCCGATTATTTCTCCCAGAGAACCCCCAGTCAGGGTCGTGCTAGATCCGAAAAACAGGACACCCCCCCGATCGGTAGTGATGCTAGACGGACAGGCTCCTACGCTGTTGGTCCAGTCATCGAAGTTCGATGATTCGTCGGACGGGGACCATGTCAGAAGAGTGGTGATTCCGGGACCTAAGATGGAGGTACTAACGATACTCGAGATGCTGGGTGACATGGGCATACAGGCGCTTCTGGTCGAAGGAGGGGTGGAGACCTGGAGAATCTTCCTCGATTCCGACTTGGTGGACAGAGTAAGGACTTGCACGTCCAGTGTTACCTTGGAATCAGGTGGCAAGAAATTTGACACTGACATGACTGGGTATGGCATGATCAAAGTCTCCGAGGAAGAAGTCGACGGCGACACGGTATGCTGGTGGGAATAGAAAAAACCGGCAAAACCGGTTCAAGTAACGTCACCTAGGAAGGTCTACGATTAAATATGCAAGGTCTGCGGCGAAATGTTACATGAGCAGTGAGAGCCATAGAAAAACCACGAGAACGATCAGTATTGCTATGATTATGCTGGTATCAGCACTATCGCCAATGGCAGTACCGGCATCAGCCATGCACGGTACCTCGGATCCGTTGGTCCTGGAGATGCAGGACGACAGCGGGAACTGGACAGGCGTGCCCGAGTTCGTCGACCCAATTACGGGCAACGGCGACTTCTTGGAACCCGGTATGTACGAATTCAGGTTCACCGCCAGCGACCTCACGCTGAATGACAGTTACGAATTGGACTGGGAGGTCGAAGTCTGCGAGTTCTTTGACGATGAGTGCGATGACGCAGTCAGCGAGAGCAGGAGCTGGACTGCCATGGGAACCACAAGTACGGAATCATGGAACCTGACCCTTGGAATCATGGACTGCGACATCAGTATTCGGGCCTATTTGAGCAACGCGACCAGTGGCGATTCGTTTGAGTATGAATGGGATCTATTAGGGCCTTGCGGAAACACCGGTGACATCACTCTGGAGTTGGATCTGGACGATGATGGAGTTGACCATGTCGTTCAGGGTTTCGACTTCGAGCAGAATCTGACTTTATCTGCCGGAGACTACGCCGCCTCCTTCAACGTCTCTAACCTGTCGTCTACCGGATCGTACAACATGAGCTGGTTCGTCGACCTCGGGTCGGATTACGATGAATTCGTGGAAGGGGAGGCCAATTGGACCGGGACCGACCCCGGCAACGCTCTAGATTTCGATCTCGAGATACAGATTACCACCTGTGATTTCATGATCCTAGCGGTCCTGAGCGATGTGTCCGCCGGAGAGGACATATCCGCATTCGTCGCGGATGCGCGCGGGCCCTGCCTCCAGCCGATCACGGTCTCGCTCTATGATGAGGAGTCCGGCGAGTGGGTCGAGATGGGTGGCACAATGCCTGAGGCGGACTACGAAGACTGCTTCTGGTCCGACGAGGAAGTGCTGTGGTGGTGCGGAGAGGACACCGATGGTGACGGCACGCTCGATTACACTGACACCTGGTGGTATTACTGCGAGCTGTCTGATTATGATTGGCTCTGCACGGATTATTTCGGGCAGAGCGAGGACCACGAGTTCACGGAGAACAACACGCTCCTCCAGCCGATGTTCCTTGAAGAGGGAACCTACGAAGTGCTGGTCAACCTTTCGGCACTGAACGCAACCACTCACTACGCAGTCCATCTCGGACACCTCAACCCCGAGTACATGGAGTTCAACTCAACGACGGAGAACTACTCCATATCCGCTGAGTTGCCAGTATCGATAACGGACTGCAACGAGTGGTTCCAAATCTCAGTCTTCGATGACCCATCCGACTACCCTAACGAGATGCCGACATTCTTCACCGGCTTGACTTACATGGGGCCATGCGAAGAGCCCCCTGCCCGGTTCAACCTGACTTACGACGGTATGGACTACGAAGTAGAGTACGAGTACAACACCTACGACGACTGCACCGACGACGGCTACGGCTGGGAGTGCGAGGTGGGGCACGACTACGACAACGACGGCGAGGCCGACGATTACCACTACGACCACTTCCCGTATGACGCCTGCGAGTTCTCCGAGGACGACATGGTCTGGTACTGCGAGAGTGTGGTTGACCCCCAACTAGACGCAGGGAACCACACCATGGAGATAATGGTCGAGGGCCTTGAGCCAGGTATGAATTACAGCCTAGAAATAAATTCGTACATGTCGGGAATGTACTCTGGTAATGATGATATGACCATTGAAGTCGACTTCACAGCAGACTCGGATGTCATGTCTGAGGAGTTCGTGATCGAGGTAATGAACTCGACCTGCAACGTCAACATCGGCGTCCAACTTCACGAGGAGAATTACTACGGAGGCCACAGCCACGTGGCCCACGACAACTTCAATTTCCAAGCCCCATGTGGAATGGAGACGGATTTCCCTGTGGACCTCGGCCTAGAGGTCGATGATGGCGGTTGGACAACGGTTAATCCGGCGCCCTTAGACCTGTTCTTCAGCAGTGATGAGGACGATGTGTCCGACGAGGACATGCTGATGTTGATGCTGGACAACTTCGGGTACGTGTTTGAAGAAGGAAACTGGTCCATGAGATGGACAATGGATGGCCTGACCAACGGCTCTGAGTACATGTTGGAAGTGGAAGTCGAGAATCCTATGATGGGGGACAGCGGCGAAAGGGTGTTCTTCTGCGGTAATGGGGACGAGATACCCTTCTACTGGGTGAACGACGACATCGAGGACTGCGAGGACGGAGCCGACGAGCAGCAGTACGACGAGGACGGCGACCCGATCAACTGGTTCGACTGCATGGATGGATCCGAGGTCTGGATTTACCAGGTTAACGACGGCCACGACGACTGCCCCGATGGAGACGATGAGTACTCGGGGTCTTACGGCAGCGGCGAGGAGATCCACTACTACACGGCGACCGACGACCACGGACACATAGAATGGAACCTAGAAGTCACCGAGGAGACTTGCTTCATGGTGTTGAATGCAGCCCTATTGGAAATGGAGGAAGGACACATGGTATCCATGGTCCTCGTAATGGTGATGGGGCCAATGGCAGCCATCGACGACAACGGAGACGAGATCCCTGACTGCATTGAGATGATGATGAGCGATGGAGAAGGAGGGGGCGGCCCGGACTGGGACATGGATGATTTCGCCATAGGCAGGAATTACGAGGCTGTGCTGGAGTATGTCGACTTCGATGAGAGTTTGAACGAGAGTCATGTGGGCCTATTCGTGGCCCAACACACAATCATGCATGATGACCTCAGGCTGAAGATAGATCACGACTTCTTCAACGGGGACGACTACCTCAACGATACTGAGGCTATGGAGTTCGAGATGTTGTGGCAGACGAACGCCCTAACCGACGGTTGCGACGAGTCAGGGCCTAACTTCACGGTGAACGGGTTCGATGTTGACTGCGCAGAGCAGATGCAGATGTTCGAAGGATTGGCGAACGAATCAGGGGAGGAGGCCATCGTCTGGATAGCAGGTTGGACCCTTCACTACTCCAACGTGACCGCCACCGACAACGGTGAGCTAATCGTCTTCTTCGCAGGAGACGGCGGGAGTGGCGACCCGGAGGAGTTCAGCGGAACTATCTGCGGTTCTGCGGGAGAGTTTTCAGGCATGGTGCCAGTGTCCTGGTCTTACAACGGAAGCGCAGTAGAGAGTGACTGTGTCGAGTTCGAGGCAGGAGATCACATCGAGAGCATAGAGATAACCTTCGGAGCTATTGACTCGGACGGGGACGGGTACAACGACATCGAGGACAGGTTCCCCAATGACCCAGAGGAGTGGGCCGACAGCGATGACGATGGCTACGGCGACAATCATGACATGTTCCCAGACGACCCAACAGAGCACTGGGACTCGGATGGCGATGGCTATGGTGACAACGGCGACGAGTACCCATGGGACGCCGGTGAGTGGGTAGATAGCGATGCCGACGGATACGGAGACAACTCTGACGCCTTCCCGACCGACCCAACTGAGTGGGCCGACACTGATGGGGACGGTACCGGCGACAACGCTGACACAGACGCAGACGGAGACGGGGTAAGTGACTCGGAGGAGGACAGCGACGGAGACGGAGTGAACGACGACCAGGACGACTTCCCCTTCGATGCCAACGAGACCACGGACAGTGATGGTGACGGGGTCGGAGACAACTCTGACGCCTTCCCTGACGATGCTAACGAGACTACTGACACCGACAACGATGGAATCGGCGACAACTCCGACGAGGACGTGGACGGTGATGGCGTCACGAACGACCTAGATGACTTCCCACTTGACAGCGGTCAGTCGAGCGACACGGACGGTGACGGAGTAGGAGACTCGGAGGACGCGTTCCCGAACGACCCCAACGAGTATGCGGACTCGGACGGTGACGGACTCGGGGACAACGCCGACGATGACGACGACAACGACGGCGTTGCGGACACATCGGATGCCTTCCCCACGAACCCCAACGAGAGCAGGGACACGGACGGAGACGGCTACGGGGACAATGCGGACGCGTTCCCGAACGACGCAGGCGAGTGGAATGACTACGACGGAGACGGTGTTGGAGACAACTCGGACGCCTTCATGACCGATCCATACGAGAGCAGAGACACCGACGGAGACGGACTCGGAGACAACGCGGACGCGTTCCCGAATGACCCGAACGAGAAGGTCGACTCGGATGGCGATGGAGTTGGCAACAACGCAGACGCCTTCCCCACAGACCCGAGCGAGACCACGGACACGGATGGAGACGGAGTTGGCGACAACGCCGACGACGACGCAGACGGAGACGGAGTGCCGGACGAACCTGTGGACCCAGTGGATGATGGTGACAGCGGTGGAATCCTCCCAGGATTCACAGCCCTCACTGGGCTGGCATCAGTGCTAGGCGCAGCGATACTGGTTGCTGGAAGACGCAAGGACTGAGCGGTCCTCGCCGATAGGCGAGGGCCCTCAGGTCCGTGTAGGTGAGTCCATGGCTGACCCGGTCACTGCACAGTGGAGCATCCCCGGAACCTCGATTAGCGTACGCAACAGGACCGTTCTGGCTGCGATGACGAACAAGCAGTCCCGCGAGGACGGGACCCTGTCTGACGAGGAGATATCCTGGCTGCTGAGGCGAGCCGAGGGTGGCTTCGGAATAGTCACCACCGCTGCGAGCCACGTGCATCCCAGCGGCAAGTCATGGGAAGGAGAGATGGGAGTCTGGGGAGACCACCACATCCCAAGGTTGGAGGAGCTGGCCACAGGAATCAGAGACAATGGGGCGCTCAGCCTGGTCCAGATCTTCCACGGTGGACTTAGAGCTCCTAGAAGCCTCACAGGCATGCAACCGGTATCAGCCAGCAAGAACCTCGAGAACGGTGTAGAAGAGGAGTGCAGAGCCCTATCAGAGGACGAGATACTGGAGCTAGTATCGTCTTTCGGAGAGGCAGCAGAGAGATGCGAGAGAGCCGGCTTCGATGGGATCGAGATCCATGGGGCGCATGGTTACCTGATCTGCCAGTTCCTAGGGTCACGGACCAACCGTAGGGTTGATCGCTGGGGGGGAGACCTAGAGGGACGCTCGCTTTTCCTAAGAGAGGTGATTAGTGAGGTCAGGAACCGAACATCCGAACGATTCCTAGTCTGCGTCAGGATCTCTCCCGAGCATGAGGTGGGGGTCAAGCTAGAAGAGAGCCTAGAGCTGTCCAAGATGATGGGGGGATGGGGCGTGGACATGATACACATCTCATGCTGGGACGCATTCAAGGGACCACGGGGCGAGGACGACCCTCGGACGATAACACGAATATTCAGAGATGAGTTGGGGGATGATGCCGCGATAATCTCGACTGGCTCGGTCTGGGACGCTTCTGATGCCCAGTTCGTAATCGATGAAGGGGCCGATATGGTAGGAGTCGCGAGAGTGGCTATCGCTCACTCGGACTGGGCGACCGGCCTGAATGACGGGGGATACTCCCCCGAAAGGCCCCCCTTCACGCCTGAACACCTCATTTCCCAGGGTCTGAGCCAGGTCTTCGTAGACTACATGAGAAGGTGGCAGGGCTTCGTAACAGACGGAAGAAGTGAGTAGAATAAATTCCAATACGTGGGTTTCCCTGCAGGCGCCATGGACGACCTGGTATGGCAGATACTCCTAGCAGGGGTCGGCATATTCGTAGTCTTCAAAATCAGCCTTATCACATACAGGAGGAGGGCCTTCCCGGAGCCCCATTACAACTGGGACGAGATAGATACGGGCGATTTGTCATTCCCAGAGGGATTCATCTGGGGGACTGCTACCGCTGCTCACCAGATAGAGGGAAACCAAAGCAATAACTGGACGGCCTTCGAAGAAAGAACTGGCAAGGAGAGAAGCGGTGAGGCATGCGACCATTGGAATCTCTGGAGGGACGACTTCAAACTCCTGTCGGACATAGGGGTGAACTCATACAGATTCTCGATAGAGTGGAGCAGGCTCGAGCCCAGTCCCGGGGAATGGAACGAGGAAGCCATGAGTACCTACTCGGATATGGTAGACGACCTCCTGGAAAGGGGAATCAGGCCGATGCCCACTCTTCATCACTTCTCCCACCCATCATGGTGGGAGGAAAAGGGAGGATTTACTGATGAGGAGAACCTGGTCGACTTCCTATCCTACTCAGAGAGAGTCTTTGATGCCCTGTCAGACAGGGTGGAGGTCTGGTGCACTATTAACGAGCCTACTGTGTTCTCAGCAATGGGGTACACGCTCGGGCAGTTCCCACCCGGAAGGAGGAGCATATTCCTGACTCTCAGGGTGATGAAGAACATGATGCGAGCCCATTCGATGATCTACAAGAGGCTGAAGGAGATAGCTCCAGAATGTAAACTGGGAATAGCCAAGAATGTGACACTGTTCGACCCAGCGAACCGCTGGAGCCCGATTGACTGGCCCGTATCTAGGCTACTGGAATGGCTTTGGAACGGAGCATGGAGGAGAGCGATTACCAGGGGAAGCATGCTGGGATCCAGGATCCCTGATGCCAAGGGATCCCTCGACTTCGTCGGTCTGAACTACTACACCCACTTCATCACTGGTCTGTTCTTGCCTACATCCACCAAAGAGCTGGCCTTTGCAAAGAGGGAGAATGAGGTTGCCACAGAGTTCGGGTATCCGATGTACGCAGAGGGGATGAGGAGAGCAATTGACTTCGTCTCTGAGTTGGATGTCCCGATTGAGATAACCGAGAATGGGGTCGCCGACTCTGATGACTCCCTGAGGCCTGTGCACTTGATGCGCCACCTGTGGGTTATATCCGAGGCTATCAAGGATGGCAGGGACGTGATTTCCTACCACCACTGGTCTCTGATGGACAACTTCGAGTGGGCAGAGGGATACAAGATGCGATTCGGCCTATACCACGTCGACTTCGAAACCCAGGAGCGCACCCTAAGGCCGAGTGGGGAGATATATCGTGATATCATCAATTCCTCAAGTAAAATGTAGTATTGGGCAGACCCTCGAATCCCTTTCGTTCAGCCCACAAAACATTCTTTGAAATGCAATTAGATATCCTTTGTTGCATGGATACGTTGTATGGAGTGTACAATGCAGATGGTGGAATAATGGGTGAGTTAGCTTACGTATGGGGCAAGATAAGAGGTACGGCCCACTGTGCACTTTGCGATATCACGCATCGTGGAGTCTCTAAGAAGAAGGAATGGAAGGAATACGAAGAAAGGCTAGGGGTCCCTATGGAACTTCTACACATCAATGAGCAGGAAGANGCGCTAGCTCAGTTCACGGAAGGGAAGACTCCCTGCGTGGTTGGGGATTACTCTGGAGATCTAAAGATGGTAATGAATGCAGAGGACCTTGAGGAATGCGGCAAATCAGTGGAGAAATTCGAGTCGTTCATTTCCGACATTATCAGTTGAATTCTATTTCAGGATTAGGGATCGAACTCATCGACCTGGCGGAGATCTTTGGCGGACCGTGCAGCGTCAGACAGGACGCTGCTTGTCGCCATCGACGCGCTTCTCCGCTCAGGCAGGGTCGAGGCCGCCATATCCGTGCTCGAGAGGGAGCTGGGGGGTGGCTGCTGATGCCCGCCCCCAAGGGGATCCCGATACCCGAAGCCAAGGCCTTCAGGCTTGACGAGCGGATCTACGACTCCAGGCAGACCAAGGGCTGGATGTCGGAGGACGAGGAGCTGGTGGCTACCCATTCGGGCAAGGTGCTGATAGGGCTCAATCTGGAGTCTGCCGAATGGGACGAGGAGACTGGTGAGATGACCATCAGGATGAGTCGGGAGAGGGCGCTCAGGGCGATAAGGTGGGTCCGTCATGCGATGGAGCACACCGGGGTTCCGAGGTGGAAGATAGGCCGTCTGGAAGAGACTCTCCGCATTTCTGATGCCGTATTGGATTGGGACTAGAGATTGCCAGATAATCATGAGATAGTCATGGTTATATGGGAAGGCCTGCCTATTTCTTTGCTGGAATTAGGAGACATATCTTCGTTCTTTTTTTGGCCGGATTGTGGTGAAAATGAGAGATTATCTTTTGGAAGAAAACATACAAAATTGTATTGAAAGTGGGGCTAATGTCTGGGTAATAGGAGATGTTCACGGATATTACAATACTCTCGAGTCTTTACTGAAGAGTCTCAAATTGAAGAGAGATGATGTCGTAGTTTTACTCGGGGATTTGATAGACAGAGGTCCAAGATCCGCTCACGTGGTGAAATATGTGAGAGAGTCCGATAATACGCACACCATACGGGGAAACCACGAGCAAATGATGATCGATGGCTTTGATGAGAAATCATTTTTCAAAGATTTGAACATTGACTCCAGGATTTGGTATCATAATGGTGGCATTGACACTGAAGCATCCTACATCAGGTTGTACGGAGGCGAAGAGCGTGCTACCGAGGAAGCGGCAAAAGACGTGAAATGGATGGAACAACTTGTCACTGAGATAGTTCTTGACGATTGGCGACTAGTCCACGGAGGGTATGATCAGAATCATGACGTCGAGGGTCAAGGAGAGGACATTCACATGTATGCAAGGAAGCAATTCTACACCTCAAAAAGAGCGATAGACCCCAAGAGAGCCATTCTCTTTGGCCATACTGTCACCTTCAAGCATTTGCACAAGGACGAGTCAATGGCAGGCCTGATCTGGGAGTCTGATGTAAAACTGGATGACAGTCGACCAATGGCGATAGGACTGGACACCTGCCTTTACCACGACCTGGAATTACCCAAGGTTCTCAGTGCATTCAACCTACAGACGAGTGAGGTCATATACCAAACTCGGGTATGATGAATCACTCAATATGGGTATCCTCTGAGTCCTCGTGGATTACCGCTTCCAGCAGTGATAGCAGAGGGACCCCACGGCCAAAGTGGTGAATACCCCCTTGCAATTCGAACATCGCTTCAGTGGATTCTCCCTCTTTCGCATTCTGTCACGATTCCCCATTCTTCGCCTTTCCGTTCCCTGGTCTCCGCATGCCTGCCCATATCGTGTACCAGATAACTAACGATACGATGACGGCCAATTCAAACTGCTGTGTCATTGAATTGCCGTATCAGTTGCCCGGCATCAAGACGACCGGTTTATTTTGGCTAGTGGTATAGACACTATTTACCTGAGTATGTGGATTCTATTTATCCGGGGGCCATATCCGCTGCGATCTGAGTCCTCGTGAGTCCGTCCCTGCTTCAGAACACCAGGGGATCCTCGTTGCATTGTCCCCCCTCATCCGCTCCAAGCGGTACGACATGACTTTGACAATTCTTGACAATGAACTGGGAGCCATCCGTCATCTCTACGGAGTTCATCCATTGAACGCCAACGTTAGTTGGTTTCTGCGCCAAACGCTCCCACAAAGCGGTCGAGGTAGATCGCAAGAATCACAATCGCAAGACCGGCCTCAAAGCCTGCACCGGGATTGATGCGGTTAATGGCTCGCATGATTTCGTTGCCCAAGCCTTCCGCACCGATGAGCGCAGCAATGACAATCATCGACAAACTGAGCATGATCATCTGGTTGATGCCGACAAAGATAGTGGGTCGAGCCATCGGCAATTCAATTTTGATCAAACGGGTGATGGGTCCGGCTCCAAACGCTTTCCCAGCCTCGACCAACTCAATGTCGACGCCACGAATGCCATGGGCTGTGAGGCGAATCAACGGGGGCGCCGCGAAAATCACGGTGGCCAACATCGCAGAGACAACACCCGTGGAAAACAGCACAATGGCGGGAATCAAGTACACGAAGGCCGGCATGGTTTGCATCAGGTCCAACAGCGGTTTGATGAGCACGTCCGCCCACCTCGAGTACGCCATCAAAATGCCAATGGGGATGCCAATGATCAGGGACACTGCTGCAGCTCCAAAGATCAGGGCCAACGATTCCATGGTGGCTTCCCACAACATCATGTTGTCAATAAGCATGAAACCAAACGCCGTCATACCAGCGAATGAGTAGGTTTTGACATGCTTCAATGAGGCCTTCCAATCAACTCCGGTGTCTCGCCGGGTTCGGACCGAACCGGAATACAGCGCCATCATCACCAAGAGCGAGAAGGTTCGAACCTGATCGGCCAGCAAAAATTCCTCCAAACCATCGATGATTTCTGGTTCAGAACGTGGTTGATTCTCACCTTCAATGATCATNGTGACGTTTTCTTTGATGGCTTGGGTTTGGGNCCGGTAGTTTTCCTGCAACCAATCCACAAATCTGTTCACCTTCGATTCCATGTCGTACTCATCTGCACCGCCGTCGATCCCGGATGACGGGTTGTCGTGGACCACGTCCAGCGTGCCTTCACCGGCTTCCTCATCGATGGAGCCGTCACCGTCGTCGTCGCGACCGTCGAAGTCGCCGTCTTCGTTGAACAGCCCGTCACCATCGTCATCATCGTGAATGGCGAACGGCGTCACAGGAACAGCGCCGGGTGCGAACAGCACGACTAACACGAACAAAGCCACCAAGAGGGAAGGGGCTTGTCGGCGCCAATCAACTTCCGAGAACCGATCTTTCAATCGGTCGACGGTGCTCTTATTCTTCGCCATCTCCAACACCTCCTGCATGCATGTTTATGGCTTCATTCAGCGCCTCTGCCGTTAACCAGCCCACCAACTCACCCGATTTGTTTTCCACCGGGTGCGGTCGTCCATCCAAGAGGAAATGATGCATGACGTCCGAAAGGTGCTGCTTCAACTTCAACGGATGGGCCTCCGATTGTTCGAGGGCGTCCTTGTAGTCCGAGGGGAGCATGATGTCACGAACCCGCAGCACCTTCGCCCGATTGACGTCGCGAACGAATTCTGCGACGTACTCGTTCTTCGGGTGAAGGATGATTTCAGAAGGTGTTCCGATTTGCATGACGTTTCCACCGGGGGAATCGGGGGTTGACAAAATGGCTATTCGGTCGCCCATGCTCAACGCTTCGTCAAGGTCGTGCGTGACCATGATGATGGTCAGACCCATGTTTTCCTGGATCTCGAGGACCTCTTCCTGCAAGGATGTGCGAATCATCGGGTCGAGGGCGCTGAAGGGTTCGTCCATCAAGAGCAATTGCGGCTCGTTCACGAGGGCTCGTGCCAACCCGACCCGCTGCTTCATACCACCGCTCAATTCGTCGGGATTAGCCAATGCACGGTTTCCAAGGCCGACGGTTTTGAGCATCTGGCGTGCCTTGGCATGCCTCGACGCCTTGCTCGCACCTTGAACTTCGAGGCCAAAAGCGACGTTGTCCAGCAGGTTTCGGTTCGGGAACAACGCAAAGTGTTGGAAGACCATGGAGATTTTGTCCTGACGCAACGACCGTAGTTCCTTCGTAGTCATTCCGGTGACGTCTTGGCCCTCAAACTCAATTGTTCCACGCGTGGGAGCAATAAGTCGATTGATGCAGCGTAGCATGGTTGATTTTCCGCATCCTGACAAACCCATGATCACGAACACTTCGCCTTCGTTGACTTCAAACGAGACTTCGCGCAAAGCCATGTTGACCTTTCGAGGTTTCTCGAGGAGGGATTGCTTAGCATCAGGCAACTCAATGAGGTCAAGTACCTCTTCTCGGGGGTCCGTGAAGGCTCTTTTTGATGGATTAAACCATCGTGACCTACCAAACACCTTCGAGACATGCCCTACGCGAAGCATAAACAACTACCTCGAGTCCAACTAAGGACTAATCAAGCTTCAGCGACAGTTTCGTACCCGTCATCAACGAGGGCGCACATTGCATCCTC
>FUFK010039457.1_pt1 | contig 67638 bp, 70 predicted proteins | sample 1021851 | NCBI WGS metagenome assembly FUFK01 (sample SAMEA51879418, study PRJEB19060) | metagenome | reverse complement strand
AGTTGGCGTTGGCTGCCCCCTGCATGCTTGCCATGCTTTCCTGTTCCATGCGCTTCTTCATGTACTCTTCGTGTCTCATTGCTTCTTACCAAAGTCTACCTTGATGATGTTCTTGCCCGGAAGTCTTTCTACGTTTGCACCGTTGCCTGTGACTTCTTCCATCACATGCTTCTCATGTTCAAAACGCAGACGGGCCAGACCTGCCGCCATGACCCGATCAAAGTCAGACTCCATTAGCTCTATCAGTCCCGACAACACAACGGTGCCAGCGGAAAAGTAGTCGTCGTCTTCATCCTCGACAGTCGTGTCGTAGGCAGCCATGTTGAGGCTGTCTTCGTCGTTTGTACGCAGGACAATGTACCACCTGTCTTGCAACAGGCTGGCCCTCTCCAGCATCGACTCCATATCATTTTCGTCCATTTTTGTACCAACCCTCCGGTATGCTGCCCTCGGCCCACTCGAAGCCATGGCGGTCAGCCCAAGCACCGTACGTGGTCTTCGACCCCTTGTAAATCTTATTGCGTGCGTTCTGGAACAAAAGGCGAATATCCAAGTCCGGATTCTGTTCCTTGACAAGTAACATCTTCACACGGTCGTTCTTGTCGAACTTGCCCTTGGCCTCTACGAACACATCTGTGGACGGGAAGTAGAAGTCGGGGGTGTAGGTGCGAGGCTTGGGCACGAACGTAACCTTACGCTTTTCGTACTCGAACTTTACATCTCGCTGTCGCAACGCTCTAGCCACGTTCAACTCGAAGTGCGACCTGTATCCCCCCATGCTCTTCATAGTGACATTCCTATCGAGTCCATTCTTTTTTTCATGTAGCCTGCCAGTTTTGGGGATAGTCTTTGTATACTGTCCATTTCTCTTGAGAGGGGCAATATCGGCACACACACATTTGCTCCGTTGAAAGATAGGCGACTGATGTTTTGTAGTTCTATTTCGATCTGACGCATATCCCGCGCCTCTGTCTCGGCAGTGAACAGACCCATGTCAGAGTAGTTGTCTCGCAACGTGAAGGGCAGGCCGCGTTCGTGCTGACGCATGTACACGACCTTGCGCTCCCCACCGGCTTGCGAGACAGACTCGACAAAGACGTGGTGCATGTCCTTGTTCAACTCCATCAGATCGATGTCGTAGTCTCGCACGAAGATGTATGGCATCACAAAACCCTCTTCTTCAAGCGGCTGTACCATGCCTTCGGTCTGTTCTTGGCACGGGACGTGACCTTGTCGTGATACACAGCGTTGGGCCAGCAGTGATGCTTGAAGCCACACATGCTACACTGTTTTGCAAGCAGCTTGTTGCCCGTACGGACATCCTCGCCGTCCTTGCGAAACGTCTCGAATTCGTCCTTGAAGTCCACCCGAGGTTTGACACTCGGGTCTGTCAAGATTTTGACACGCCGTGCAGCGTCCTTGAGATATTCCTTCTTGTCGTCTTGACACCAGTCAGGCACGTCCACGACAGCTATCTCTCCGCTGGACTTGTTGACCACGATCCAGCCGCCAAAGGGCAGGCCCACGGCCTCTGCATACAGGAAGCCCTGCATAGCGTAGCCAAAGGGATCGTCACGCTTGATGGCCTCGTAGCCACCTGCGCCCGTGTACTTGTACTTGTACGCCCACTCGCTTGCGGACTTGATGTCCCAAACTTTCTCTTCGCCAAGCTCGTCACGCAGGATCACGTCAAGGGTGCCCTTGATCTTGTGCCCAGCTATCTCTAGTTCGACGGAGCGTTGGAAGTCTACGATCTCGACGCCTGCCTCTCGCAGTGCCATCATCACGACGGCCTCTGTCAGATCGCCAAACAGGAAACGGAATATAGCGTTATACTCCATCTCTTCTTTATGGCCCTCGCGCTCCAGCAGTTGCTGACACAGAGGGCGTCCCAGTCCAGACATGCGTATACGATAGCCCTCGTCACCACGGCTCATTTGCTTGGTGATGGCTTCTGTGCAGTCTTTGGAAAAGGAATTAATGCTTTCCGGGGAGACACTTACGTCCCCCCGGAGTGCGTTTATCAGGAAGTCTTGGACTTTAAGTTGCGTGAACATCGACGAAATCCGACGCTAGATCGCTTTCGTCATCAGTTGCTACAAGCTTGACTGCTTCGCGATATTGGTTAGTGACAGTCTCATTGTGAGCCTTCACTGTGTCCCCGAACATCCGCATCAGTTCCTTGTCTTCTTCCTTAATCTCCACGGCCTTTGCAAAGCTGACCACGGGCGTCCAGTACGTCACGCTGCCCTTCTTGTTCTTTCCGGTAGAGAAGTTGGCGACAGATTTTTGCATCACCTTCTTCTGCTTGTTCAGCGTGTCGATGAAGTCAGCAACGGGCTTGAAGCCAGACCTCTTGAAGTAAGAGATGATTGGCTGATCAACGACCTGCACCCCGTTGCCGTCTGCGTCTACAAAGTCACCAGTGATCTTGCCATAGATGACTTGATTACACACCACAGAGCGTGAATGCAGGTAGGCAGGATCGTCCTTTGACAGCGCATCCTCTTGCTCCCGTGTCAGGCGGCCACACTTGTTGCCCCCAAGACTGTCCGGGAAGTCCCCTGACAGCACGGTCTTCTGGACCGACTTGCAGGAGAAGGAGTTTGTCTCCTGATCCCACACGCTATACTCGTAAGTTCGCAACAGAATTTGTATGTCAACGGAGGGCGCGTAGATCATCTTGCCCTCGTACATCATCTTCCATTCACCACGGGTCAAGGGCTTGCCCTCGTCATCCTCTGCATCGTAGTTGATGTTGATGCGAGGCAGTCCGACCTGACGGTTGCCGCCAGTTGACTGTCCCGATGCGTCCATCAAAGCCTGATCATCGCCAGACTCAAATGCTTGGACGAGTTTATCCACATCGTCAAGTGCCGCTACATTTGTCCCTAACATTGTCACCTCGTTCTTTAGGGTTGTAGAAAGATATTACAGACTAACTTCTTCCAAGTCAAGCCAGTTTTTACCTATTTTTATTTCTATGCCCACTGGCATATCATAGGTCAGTCCGTATCTGCGAATAGTTTCAAACGGTAAGGACAGCATTGCGTGTTGCAAAATTTTTATGCACGTGTCCTTTTCATCTGGATGCACATCCATGACAATCGAGTCGTGGACCGTGTTGCAAATCACACTGCGGATGTTGGCATCCGTAATTGTTTTCTGTAGGGACACCAGAGCCAGAGGAAGAAGGTCCGCAGTGGCAAATCCCTGCACAGGGTAGTTGCATATAGCGGTGCGGTTGGTGGCTGTGCCCCACTCTGTCCACTTGCATCCCGGAAACATGTATTCCCGACCGGATGGTAGTCGGACCTTTTTGTATTTGACTGCATGTCGTTGCAACTCCCCGTGCCACATAGTGATGTCTTCGTACTTCTCTTTGAAGGCACGGTAGTACCGCTTCTGTGCATCCGTGCCTGTGGTGCCGCCATACAAAGGCTTGAAGGTGTGGGCCTTGGCCTGTTGCCGTGTACAGCCAATCACGTCCGCTGTGTAGCTGTGTACGTCTGTGCCGTCTCGCACGTCAGCATATGCCTGCTTGTCCCCCGCGAGAAAGCCAGCCACACGAAACTCTAGTTGCGAGTAATCTCCCTCCATGATAAGGCCGCCCTCGAAGCGGCTCTCGACAACCTTGCGTATTGCGAAGGTATTACCACGTGGCATATTTTGAAAGTTCGGGTTACGAGACGAAAGGCGACCCGTCGCCGTAACACACTGCATGAATTCCGGATGGATGAAGCCGTGGTCATCGACGTTGTTTTCCATGCCCTCGACGAACGTGTTGATGTACGTCTTGAGGGCGTTGTAGCGAGTATACGCTGAAACAAATTCATGTGCATCCCCCTGCAAGTCTTCAAGTTGCTCTTCCAGTGTGGTTTTGTCAGTGCGGAATCCTGCTGACGCTGTGTCAAACGAGTTGCGTGGCACGATCTTGAAACCAGCCACTCTGCCCGTGGACGTGTAGAAGACACCACTGCCACCACAAGCCTTGCACACACGCATGGCCTTGCCCGGACTGCCGTCCTTGCGGATGCTTTGTATGCGGCCTGTGCCGTTGCACTCCTGACACATCTCTCCACGTGTGCGATACACAACGTCGGTGTGACGACGCACAATACCGCGAAACTCGTTCTCCGACATGCGAGTGCGCTGCTTGGGCTTCATGGTCGAGCCACGCATCTCATGCCCCAGATTGAACATACGCGCCCACTCCTTCTTGTCACGCACACGACGCGAATACAACAGGACACTGCGATCATCTGGGCTAGACAGATTGATAGGCGTGTCACCCATGGCTTCACGGGCCAACTCCATTAGTCGCGCCTCTAACTCCAGCATCTCTTGTTCGTATTGCTTGCGTATGTCAGCAAGCGTGTCCAGATTGATACGCAGTCCGTTGCGTTCAATTTGTGACAATACGTCGGTCATCTCCAACGACAGCTTTAGTGTCGGCACTAGGCTCATTGTATAGCTCCTCGAATGTCACGCCATAGGCGTCTAGTTGTTTCAGTGCAATCTCTTCCGTAGCAAGCACGTCTGCACGACCGTACTCTTCTATTATCTCCCACGGTATGTCGTAGAACGTCTTGCCCTCCTTGAGATACGGCTCCACAAGGTCCGTCTCCTTTTGGGTGACGTTATACTTTTTTGCAAGAGCAGCAAGTCCAAGAGGCCAACGTCTTGCACGGGCCAAAAGATATTCCGCAACCATCGTATCATAGATGTGTCCCTCGTATGTAAAGCCGCACTCTCGTATCCACGTTAGATCAAACTTGATGTTGTGGCCCACGAGAACGTCAGCATAGTTCAGTGCCAGTTGAAATCTGTGTGTAGCATTGTGTGTAGGAGGTTCAGTTGAGTGATAATAGCAGTCGTAGTCCACGCCGCTGATCAACCACTTGTATCCGATTGATACCAGCCTGTTGCCAAAGTAAGGCAGGGGCGTGTGTCCACCACCACGCTTCTCGACATGGGTTGTCTCCACGTCAAACGTCAAAACATTCATCAGAAGTACACCCCCTTGTTAATGTCGATCTGTGCGTGGATCATGCCGTGCCAGCCATTCAGTTTGTTTTTTGACACACAGATGTGGCGCACGTCGTTCTCCACCTCGCTTGATCCGGTCTTGCCAATACCAATGATGATGTCAGCTTCACCAGCCTTACCTGTACGCGAGTTGTCCAACATGCTGTAGTCAATAAACTGACGGTCGTGTGCCTCGTAGCTTGCCTGACTGACAGCCCACACAAGCATCTTGTTGCGCTTGGCAATCTCTCGTGCGTACACATAGATAGCTTTCAGTCGCTCATCCTGACGGTTGAACTCGCCCTTGATGCGGAACTTGTCTAGCTGATCCATAAACATCACGTCAGGCTTGTTCAACTTGGCATACTCGTCCGCCTCTTCAACAGACGTGCCAACCGAATCCATGACTCGTAGATACGGAGCCACCTCTGTCAGATATCTCTGTGCCAACACGGCACGCTGTTGCCGCATCTCTTCGTCCGTCACCTCAAAGAAGGACTGGATAATACGCAGCTTGATGCGATCAGCAGGCTCCTCGTTCGCCCAGTACACAACCTTGACGCCCTGTCGTATGTACGATGCTGCAAGAAAACAACAGAAGGTTGTCTTGCCAACTTCCGGTCGGGCAAACAAGATGCCAAAGTTACCACGGTCGAGACCCGGCACCTCTTCGTGTATCAGATTGAAATCAAAGGGAAAGTCAGGGTCTTCGGCCACGTCGTCAAGCAACTCGTCGAGGTCACTCGCCACTTCTGTGTAGGTTGTCTTGTCCGACATGCGGCCATCATCGACAGCATCAATCAGTCGCTGTAGCTCTCCAAACTCTTCGCTTTCGCCCGTGAAAATTTCGATTGCTTTTTCACCGATAAGACGTGCGCGGTCACGCAGCCAAAAGTTCTGGACCATGTCAATGTGCATGTCTGTATTGTCAGGGTTGCCCGACTCCAGTTGCACAATGATCTCGTGGACCGAATCCCGCGCACTCGACGGCATGGCAGGATTGCGATCATCAAACAAAGCAGCAAGCTCTGTCGATGTCATCGTCGTACCATACTTTGTGTGACTGTACACAATCGTGTCGAAGATATCTCGCATCTCTTTGGTGAACATGTCACGATCAAGAGTGTTTTTTACTTGCGAGAAGAATTCTGCGTTTAGGCAAAAGCCTAGTATTTGTTGGTCAAGCGATACGCTCTTCAATGTATTCGTCCCTTTCGTCATCCATCATGTTTTTCAAGTCGTGTTGCAACACAGCCAAGCTAGTTGGCACAAGAAAATACAGACGCCGCACCATGTCAAGTGCTTTGTCAGTCGCATCCTTGTCGAGTGCAATGAACACGCGCTCGTAATTCTCTAGCCTTTTTATGTGTTCATTCAATAGGTTAGTACCGAGCAGCGCCATGCCAGTGACCTTGTTGCTGATAGCACACGCACTGGCACAGTCCTCGACTACAAAGACCGTGCCGTGATTGCCACACACAAATGGCACCTGTGACTTGCCGTATCGATACCACTTCGGGCGCACATCGTTCAAGGCACGCCCCACCGCATCAACCATGCGCTTACCATCATTGACCATGTACACCACACGATGTCGCTGGAAGTCGTAGCGAATGTCAACGCGACCGGCAAGATACGCATCGTAGGAATTTACACGCCGCACATGCAACTCTGCATCCCTGTTGCGGGACAGACTGACGAACGTGTGCGGTGGCTGAAAGGCGTTGTCAGCAACTTCTTCTGTCGGCTTTGCAAGCTTTCGTACAAGTGCGTGCGTTGCAAACTCTTTTGTCAGCTTGACGCCAGTGCGGCCCTTGACGTTGCAGTCGGCATGGAAGCAGTACCACATGCGTTGCACACCATCGTCCGTGACGCTGAACGTGTTAGATTTGCCACACACAGGACAGTCGGATCGATATTTTGTCAGCGGCTGTATGTCGAGCGACTCGACGTATGTCGTCAGCCATTGCGGTGATTTTGTCACTTTTGTTCTCCCTAATTTTTGTCAACGTAACCCGTACAGATATCTATTGACAAGCAAAATTTTGTCGGCCACTATTAATAACCCCCCTATGGGAGATACCCCATGATAAAGAAAATAGAGAAAATAAATCCCATTGCTAAATCCCTTCGGGATAGGCTCTACAGGAAAAGAGTCATCCAAGACAAGAGAGAAAAGCAACGGGACAAGCTACACAAGAAGGACATACGAGATGGGAAGACCTCACAAGATTCGTGAAGATACAAAGACTTACAACTTGTTGATGACAAAACGTCAGTACGATATTTTGTCAACACATTCACGCACCATGACCAAGGCTGGACTAGAACAGGTCGCAGTTGCTGACCTAATTCGCGAGGCTATAGACATCTACATTGAAGCACTGGAGGACAGCGACTATGACGGTGGAAGTAGTGTGGGTTCTGTTGTTAGTAACAGCCTTGAACAAGTATGATTTTGTCACCGAAAATATCGGGGACTACGAGACGGTGGCAGAGTGTCACTTCGCAGCGACACAAATGTTCTGGGACGATATGCCTACGAACAAGGAAGCTGTGTGCATGAGAGTGGAGGAGTACAAACTTGCAGAGAAAGATTAGAGTGTTTCGCAACCACAAGGGCGAACAACTACTGCCGATTGTGGAGGAGCGGGTAAAGGGACGTTACGAAGTTGTCGCTCCTGTGTCGTCCGTCCGCATTGGGGAGACACGCAAAGATTTTGTCAGGTCAAAGGCTTGTGTGGACTATCCACGATGGGTTGCACTCTTTGTCAGCAAGAGCGAAAGAGAATGTCAGAGATGGCTTGACAGGTACGAGAGGGTGGTGCTAAAACTGTGCATACCGTACGAAGTGCGTTAGACATCGTTTGGTTCTCCTTGGGAAGCAGGGCTGGTTTTCGGACTGGCCCTGTTTCTTTTTGTGTTGACAGTCGTGTTGCATTACCTGTATGGCTAACTTACATATCGTCAAACAAAGGAGATTGACACATGGAAGTAATCGTAAAAGACGAGGACCGCCGACAGCTTCTGAAGGCACACAATGATCTGCGTAGCATCATCGACAACATACACGAGTGTCACGACATTTGGATGTCTGACGTAGGCAAGCTAGAGTATCTGCAACATCTGTTGCATCACACGCTCAAGTTCACTGCACAGGTTGATGATAAGGGTAACAAGATGTGGTATCGTCCCTATGTCTACGCAGAAGAGGTGCCGAGCGATGACTAAGCGGTTTTACATCGACGCTCGGATACAGCCGTTCGACGGCAAGCTATCAATCGACGTTGACGCTGGATCGGAAAAGCAAGCGTGGGAAAAGGTACGCACGATGCTAGGTGATGCGAAATCGTACCAGTTTCAGTTGCGAACTATGCACGTAGTAAATGACATGAGCCACGCGCCGGGAGAGAGGGAGACGAGCGATGACTAGGTTGTATCAACTGGTGATGGACAGCGAAAAGAACCCGCTGTCCAATATCCCCGACGTAAACACCCGGCACATGATTATGCAAGTTCTTGCGTGGATGTGGTGCATTGTGTTTTCGTTCTGGATGGGATCGATTGTCGTGTTCGGCATCAGTGCGCTTGTCCACGCAATTCTGTTGGCTGGCATCTTTATCACGCTGGGTGTCTTCGAGACCGCCAAACGTAGGCCGCAGTATTTCGGTGGACTTGGCAGAGGCAACGGGGGTGAACATGAATAGATACTATGTAGAATGTGTATCACACTATGAAGAACTAAATACCGGACAAAACCGTCAGCGCACGATGTATTTGTATGTCTATGCCTACAGCCCAGAACAGGTAAAAGACATGCTGAAAGAATATGAAATCATCACACTTGACCAGACGGATTAGGAGGTGAACATGGATAAGTTGTGGGACAAGGCGGTGGACTACTATAATACACACGATGACATAGAGATATTCTTGTTTGTGTGCTGTTGGGCCTTCTTGGGTTGGATGATGTTTCATGCCTTCAATGGCATTATGGAAAGGATTTACTGCTCATGCGTGTGATTGAAAACCACGTTGAATCTTGTCACTGCTGGCACTGTGGCGGCTACGGCAAGGTNTCGTACATACGAGATGGGGATGTCGAGGATTGGGGTCACTGTCACGACTGTGACGGCAGCGGGGAACTGTACCGCGCAAAGATCACACAGACGACGGTGATCCGTGCCTTCTTGACACAAGCAAAACATGCACTAGAAGACATAGACCTGATGGACAGCGACCTTGATCAAATATACACAAAGATCGATCAGGTGGTTGCTGATGTTGAAAACTACGAGAAAAAGGTAGGTACAAGAGATGGGTAAAGTATCTGACTGGCTAATCGAAATGGAAGAAGACGCATCGTATATGACGCGGCAGGAATTCATCGACAAGCACGGCGAGACGGTGGCCGAGATGTACGACGAATTGCAACTCAAGTGGCGGATAGACTATGCCGATCCGGGTGACGGCTTCACCCACCCAGATGATGTGGACTAAATAATGTCAGCCAAAAATATTGTCAGCCTAAATATTGTCAGCCGAAATATTGTCAGCCAAAAGCCCACGACATTGTCGCCCGATTATCCGTGTGACAAATGCGGTGAGCCTGCCATGACAAACGATTCNGGNCGACCGNCTNCGCTGTCCGTCCTGTTGGNTNNAAGAANAGNNAAGACAAAATAANACCTATTGACCGGGGGGGATATTATCCGTAAGTTTTGCCGACGATTAGGACACACGATAAGGAAACGACGAAATGAAAAAACGTATCCACATAAACCAGCACGTCATCCGCGCCAACAAAAAGAATGGCACGAACGACCCGGCCATCACTGTGAAAACGTACAAGCGGAACACGTACGCGCACCGGGTTGAGATCGGCGGCGCGTCTACCGTTGTTTATTCACCAGACAAACCTTTGAACTGCGGCGCACGTGTATGGATCGAAACCGACGCGACCGTCGCGGCGTTCAANGACGAAAAGGTGGTGATTACATGAAACAGGCCACGCTGATCGACCACGAAAAGATGATCTACAATATTGTTAGCGTCTTGCGTGACTCCGACGAGACGCAACACGCGGAAGGTCTTTTGTGGTATCCGAATGCACAGAAGGCGGCGCACGATATCGCACTAAAACACGATGTGCCGGTTTATTTGGTGGTGGCGGTGATTGCCGCGCTATCCCCTAACAACAAATGGACGCGAAATCTTGTCAACGCCGACGCTTTGATCGGGGCATTTATCCGGGGCGACGGCATTGATTCCGTCAAGGTCTCGACCTATCACAAGATGAAGGCGAAGGCATGGGACATCTTGGCGGCGCGTCCGGACTACGACGGGGCAAAAGCCATGCTGAAAGGTCAAAAGATTACGTCCTTTTTCATGGACATTATGGGCGAGTTTAACGTCACGATTGACGGCCACGCACGAAACATTGCCTACGGTGAGCGCGTCGGATTGACTGACGACCGGACAAACATCGGCGTCCGTGAATACCGCGCTTTGCAAGCCGCATATGAAGAGGCAGCACGCCGCGTCGGCCTCATGCCATACCAATTACAGGCAATCACTTGGCGCGTCTGGCGCGACCGGCACGGGATCAAATAATGTCAGCGCCATGCTTCAAATATTGTCAGCGCCATGCCTCTAGTTTGGGGATCGGTTGGGGGTTTCCTGCGCCATTGTTCGGGGGCGGGACTGTCGGGCCGGTCAGCGGTTGCCGCGAGTCGCGGGGCGGCAACCAACTTTTGCCGGGGCTGCAAAACTTTTTTGCGCTCGGGACTTCAACTGGTGCAAAACCTGTGCCATGATTCGGGTGCTGGCGATGTTGCCAGCCAAACGAAAGGTAAAGCTATGCTTGATTTAGTACCGACTAACGACGCTATCCGCCCGGTGGGTGATGGCTGGGAATACCGTCACAACCACATTGACGATCTGTCACTGTATACCGATCACTGCCGAATCCGGCGGATTCCGATCGTTGCCATGCGGCCATACTACAGCGACCTTCACGGCACGGTGGAAGAGCCGCATAACATGGATGACTTCCACGCTCTTTATAACGCCGCGACCGATCAGGTGCTTTCAACCCGGCCTATCGGGAAAACTTACAAGCTTGTTCCCCATGATCAGCTTTTTGCGGCGCAAGCCGAGAAGCTTTCCGAGGGGGACTTGCCGACCGGTAACGTGACGGTGACCGACCGGCTTTATGACGGTGGCCTTCGAGCGCATCGAACCATCCACTTTAACGACCTGTCCGAGAACATCGAACACCTACAGGACCGGGTGGTTTACCGCATGGACATTTTCAACTCGGTGGACATGTCATGGAGCTTTCAAATATTCAGCGGGGCCTATCGCGACCTGTGCCGGAATACTTTGGTATTCGGTGGCGAGAAGGCATATCACCAGAAGCGAAAGCACACCAAAAACCTGTCCGTTGGGGCTTTGATCAGCAAGGCGGCCATGGGGCTTGAATTCTGGCAGAACAACCGGGACCAGATGCAACTGTGGCGGGGCCGGGCTATGAACAGCCAGCAATTCGCCGCGCTGCTGGCCGATACCATCTGCAAGAAAAACGACGCGGCAGCGGAAGCCGGTCAGGGTGACGGTCTTAACCGGCGGCTGATGAATTACCTGCTTCACCGCTTCGAGGAAGAGGAGCGGGAACTGGGCCGCACTATGTGGGCCGGTTATAACGCTCTGACCCATTGGTCTACCCATCTCGACACCGAATGGACCGACGACGACGGGAAGACGTGGAAGACGGGCCGCAAGGATGCCCGGCCTCATTATGTCGCCCGGACCCGTGCCGACGCTGTCCGGACCGTGATTGAGTCTGACCGGTGGCGAGACATGGAAGGATTGGCCTTTGCATGATCTCATTGCCTCAATATTCCGGCTTTGCTGGATTCTCTTGCTGGTGATCATCATCGTCAGCATCATCTAAACGAAAGGAACCAAAACGATGAATATCCCGAAAACACTTCTGAACGATGTCCGCAAGCTTGCGGATCGGTTTGAACAGGTTGTTCGGCAGGACGAGCGCAAGCGGTTGCTTGCAAAATTCCGGGCCGAGACTGGGCGCAAGCCAGTAGCCAAGCCGGAGCCGCTTTATCCGGTGACCGGGCTGCACGGTGAACCTTTGAACGAGACGCCACCGGCACGGGTGAAAACTGTGGCCCACAATACCGATATTGGCCCGGGCCATCATCGGCTGCTGGCCGAACTGGCGAAGGGATATCAGGCCGCGCCAACCATGGCCGGAAACCTCGGGCTTACCCGTTTGACGGTGGTCCGGTATCTGTCCGACCTTCGCAAGGCGGGATATCCGATCAAGGCGAAAAGCACGGGCCGCCGGGCTGCTGGCCGGTATCAGAAGATTTACCGGCTTGACCAGACCGGCTAAACCGTGGCTATAATCCGGGGCGGTCCAGATCGGGCCGCCTCAACTTTTGCAAAAGGAGACGAAACAATGCAAAGCACGATCAAAACCGAACTTACTTCCACCGAAGCCGCCGACGTTTTCGCTATCACCGAACACGAGCTGAAGGTGTTGCGGTGCCATCTCGACGCCATCAACAACCAAATCAGGGGGCTTGAGGCGTTCATGGATTCCATGGGCTTCACTACATGGATCGGCAGCGAATCCCCCCGTTCGATCAAGAAGGCTGAATTTACGGTGAAGACCGACTAACCTGTTCCGCTTCCCGGTGCGGCGGTAGTAGCCCGGGTTTTTCCTCCATACCGGTCACTGACCGGCACTTGCCCCCGGCCATAGCGTCGGGGGTTTTTTTGTGGGCATGACCCACAATAATAGCTTGGCGGTTGTATCGGCGGGATAAATCCGGCGGTCTGTTGTTCGGGGAAGACTGCGCNGGGTGACCTCAAACGACAGCCCGGCGGGTTATCCATACCGGAAAAAATGTCAATGCCGGGGTCTTATCCGCGCGGGATGACCCACAATAAAGGCCGGTGGTCCCCGGCTTGCTGCATGATCTGTCAGGTGGTTCAGGAGCTATCATTGCCGATAATAATCGGCTGACCGGGGTCGGTAGGGCCACCCGGGGGTACCCAGTACTTGTATGCAACCCCGGCATATTTTTTGTATTTTTTTGTTTTTTGTATGGATAAGTGGGCATGACCCGTCATACAGCCCCGGCATGCTATGTCAGCATGACCCCCAGTGTAGAACTGAGGGGATATATCCCGGCGGGTACTAGACCCAGTCTACATACGGATGTTCTGTTTGTCAAGTATTTTGTTTTTTCTGTTGACAATCAGTGTTACTAGCTCTAATATTGTATCGTGGGCCGTTTCATACACGGTATATTCCCACAAATCTGTGCAATTACGCCTGTAACCACGGTGAATAAGGCTGATTGAGACGCCCACACCCTCTTTTTTACATAAAAAACAATGAATCTGCTTCCAAAACAATACAAAGAGCGGGTATTGACCCCTCAACAGAGCCAGTTTCTTGAACTTTTGTTTGAAAACGGTGGAAATGTAACCCAAGCTGCTGTAGATGCGGGGTATTCCCGTGGTTCTGCCCAGTGGCTGAAGCAAACATTGGCAGATGAGATCATTGAACGCACAAAAAGCATACTTTCAGTAAATGCAATAAAGGCAGCAAACCGTGTGGTCTCTACAATTGACAATCCCGCCCCCGAACGAGGTGACGAATTACGGCTAAGAGCCGCTGAATCGTTGCTTAACCGCGTAGGAGTTGCAAAACAAGAGACACATAACCACAACGTACAAGCAATACACGGTGTGGTGCTGTTGCCCCCAAAGAATGAAGTAGTGATTGATGGCTGATTGGCTTTACAGAGCGATGGACCCGTCTACGCCTACTCTAAAAGGCAATCAAACCGTACAGACGACAGATTACACTGTAAATGAAGACGGAATTGAAGTCTTATATGTGGCTCCTACCATTCGCATGGTAGATGGTAAGCTCAAACGATATACTAAAGACGAAGCTATCACTGAAGCCATAAAACGTGGGGACGGAATGCGTGTGCCAAAGGGACTGACTGGTCCCGAGTTCTCCGATCTTCTCAGTAAGCGAATAGGAAAAGCTCGTGGCAGATCAGCCCAAAGCAGCGCCGAAAAAGCGCGGTAGACCAAAAAAAGACCCAAACGCACCCAAGGCCACGTACAACCTGTCTACAAAGGAACGTGCCCGTCGTGCAGCTACAAAGCGAGTCAACGCCGCTAAGAAACGTGCAGCCAAGTCAACCAAAGCCGCAGAGGATAGACGCAGATATGCCCGAAAGCTTGAACAAACTACAACAAAAGTTGAAAAAGCTCTGGTTGGGAACGAGTCTGCCACAATCGATCTTGGGGATTTGGCTGCTTTGCCAGACGCAGTGTCGGACCTTGTTGGAGAAAGTGAAGTTGTTTTCCAACCGAATGACGGACCTCAAACAGACTTTCTATCGGCGGGTGAACGAGACGTACTCTACGGCGGTGCTGCCGGTGGTGGAAAAAGTTTTGCACTTCTTGCTGATCCGCTACGTTACTGTCACAATCCTAATCATCGTGGTCTTCTTCTCCGTCGCACACTGGATGAACTTACCGAACTAATAGACAAGTCCCGCCAACTGTACCCCAAAGCCTTTCCCGGAGCAAAGTTCCGCGAATCAAAGTCTACGTGGGTGTTCCCCTCTGGTGCAACGATCTGGTTCACCTATCTTGACAAAGACAAGGACGTGACGCGCTTTCAGGGTCAGGCATTCAACTGGATCGGCATAGATGAAATTACCCAGTATCCTACACCCTATGTCTGGGATTACTTGCGTTCTCGCCTTCGTACTACTGATCCTGAACTCCAGCAACACCTGTACATGCGCTGCACAGCCAACCCCGGAGGAGTGGGTGGTTGGTGGGTCAAGAAAACATACATTGAAGATGTGGAACCAAACAAGCCTTTTCCTGCCTTCGATATAGAAACAAAAACACCCTTTCTGTGGCCTAACGGTCACGAGAAGGCAGGTCAGCCGTTGTTCTTTCGTAAGTTTGTCCCGGCACGGCTGACCGACAATCCCTACCTCATGGCAGATGGTCAATACGAGGCCATGTTGAGGTCGCTCCCCGAAGTCGAACGAAAGCGGCTTTTAGAAGGTGATTGGGACGTGGCGGAGGGAGCGGCCTTCCCCGAGTTTTCGAGGTCTAAACATGTGGTCGAACATTTTGAACTTCCAACCAACTGGCCCCGTATTCGTGCGGCGGACTACGGCTACGCAAGTCCTTCGTGCGTTTTGTGGGGGGCTATTGACTGGGATAATAATATCTGGGTTTATCGCGAGTTATATGTCAAACACTTGACAGCAGAGCAACTAGCTGATAAAATAATGGAAGCAGAACAACTTGACCCGACACCGTACTACACCGTGTTGGACTCGTCGTGTTGGAACAAGACAGGATTCGGCCCGTCTATTGCAGAAACAATGATGAGGGCCGGTGTTCGTTGGACACCCTCTGATCGCAATCGTGTCCAAGGCAAGATGGAGATACACCGCCGTCTTGCTGACGATCCCTACACAGAAGAACCACGACTACGTATCTTCTCCAGTTGCCAAAACATAATCAAGCAACTTGCTGGCATACCACTCTCCAAGTCAAACAGCGAAGACGTAGATACAAAGTCCGAAGACCACGCATACGATGCTCTGCGATACATGTTGATGACACGCATGAGCGGGTACACATCAATACACAAACAACTTGGTGCAATCAAGAGTCAGGTGTACCAAGTCCAAGATGAGACCTTTGGATACTGATGACCACATCTGCACAAAGAAGAAGACAAGAAAAAGTAAGCAAGCTGAATCAGATTCAGACTGCACTGTTTCCTGACGGCAACATCCCTCCGATTGAAGATATTCAGTCAAGGATTGCAGATGGCACACATACCGTTCGTGATGCCATGATTGCACGGATGTACAAGAACGGTTTGAATATTGACCCATATCTGTTGGGCGAAAAAAATACAAACGAAGCTTCTCGAAAATTCGCAACCGCATTATCCAAAGCATTTCCAAATCCTACAAAAGTAGCACGTAACATAGACGGAACAGCAAGCATAATTGGCAGCGTTGATCGTTACGGTATTGCACTTGATTCCTCGTTTTCCGATCTTGAAACACGTTCTAGAGCATCTGATTTTTCGGCAAACATACGCGATAACTTTGTTCGCCCTGCAATCAATGATACCAAAGCAGTCGTTGAGGGCGATGTAAAGAGAACAAAACCCGGTTCTAAAAAATTAGCAAAAGGTGCAATTCCGATTGAGGTTTTGCAAAACATGTTATCTGGCGTTAGCGATATAACCAGCGTAACACTTAAAGATGGCACTGTCATTCCCGCTCAAACCATGAGAGATGCGGCAGTGGCTAGTTTGCTTGGTTTGCGAGGAACTGACCTCACGGGCATGGTGACAACAGTAGAACAAGCAGAAGAACTAAGTCCGGCACGACCATACTACGACAGGGAGACAGGAACAATTGTTTCTCCCGATCCTGAACTTGGGGGAAGTGGTAGAAAAGGTAAGGGACCGGATCGACAGGTTGGTCCTGTCCTACGTGAAATTCTCAATCGCAGATACGACAACGCAATTGACGGCGAGTTGTTTCCCGATCTAGATACAAAGATTGTTGCAAAACAATTAAACACACATCTGTACTCTAAGATTGACGCAAAGACACTTGCAAAATTAAAAACGGCACCCCGTGGATATACCGCAGGTCGAAAAATTACTGCTTCGGCTATCGCTAACCAGCTAGGTGATCCCCAAGCTGCGTCGGAGATTATCAGTCACGGAGAGTCCGGCCTCGATGATAAAATCGACAGGGTTATGACCGGATTTTACACCGACGTTGAGAACGTAGAGTCTATTGAAGCTCGACGCCTAGCTCTTCTTAACTTTGAAAAGCTGATGGCTGATGCAACCGGAACGGTTGATGCAAAGGGGCTTGGCACCTATCTCGGACTGGATTTACCAGACGACTTCAACGCTCAATATCCCGATCTTGCTCTAAAGAGGACAGATGTCGGAGCGTTAGTTGATACCACCCCTGCATCTCCAGCACAAGTTGCTGCATCACAGGCTGAATCTGCAGCAAAGTCAGAGCAACGCGCACAAGAAGCACGACTTGCAGGACAACAGGCGGGAGAGCAAGCAGATGAGACTATCTTGCGTAGAGCCGAGAAAGCAGAGGATGTTGCCGCAGCGGAAGAAAAGTTAGCAGGTGCAGGAAGAGATGCAAAGTTTGACTCTGACGTAAAGAAGGGCAACAGCGCAATCGACTTCATCACTAATATGGCGAAGGGAAAAGGCGGTGACGTGCTAGAATCTGCACTGGCTGCTGCGCCGCTCGTGGCAGCAGGCACCGCCGAAGCTCTGTCAAAAATCCCCATGGTCGGGGGAGCGGCTGAACTTGGCTTTGGCCTATTTGAGAGAAGTCAGCAACCTCCGCTTCCAGAGGGAGAGGGTCCGTTCCTTGTATCTGACACTGATTCTTACAGCTTGGCAACTCAATACGGGGCTGCACAGGCTGAAAGATTCGGACTGCCCCCCACTGCAGGAAAACTGGCAGGGGCCGCCGCTGAATTTTTTACAGGCGCTCCCAGCGCAATTATGGAACGACGCGGCAAAGACATAGAGTACGTAGAACCGTCCATGCTACGGGAAGCACGCGAGTCGAGAGAAGCACGACAAGAAGCACAAGAGTCGAGAGATGAATTTGGAAATCTCGATCCAGACACGGGTTTGCCGCCACAACCGCGCGGTATGCTAGAGGCAGGAAATGCCCCGTCTAAGGTTCGAGAGGCCCGAGGCCGCGCTCTTCGCGGTGAAACCACGTCCATGCTGGACGTACAACCACAAACTCTTTAGGGAGACAATAATGCAAAATCTAAACATGGGTGAAGCGTACATTATGAACGCGGACAAAGTATCCGTAGACGATCAGATGGGCGCAGACAAACTGTATCGTGAAGGTCTGGAATTCGACACTCGCGCTCAGACTGGTGTTCTGACCGAAGACATGCCGAAGCAGATGACTAAGGGTGCAGTCGATCCTTCGCTGATGAAGATGGCTGAAGAACGCGACTACTAAGAGGTAAGTCGATATGGCTGACAACTTTCTGGAACCGGCTGACGATACAGCAGTTCCGCTCATGGACCCGGAGGAACAACTCCCGGGCCTAGCGGCGTATGTAAAGCGCAAATTTGAAGACTCGGAAAACGGACGTTTCTCGTACGAACAGCGGTGGCTGCAGTCGTACAAGAACTTCCGTGGCATCTACGATTCCACCACACAGTATCGTGACTCCGAACGATCCAAGGTGTTCATCAAGATCACCAAAACAAAAGTGCTTGCAGCATACGGCCAGATCGTTGATATTCTGTTTGCCAACAAGAAATTTCCGATGGTTGTCGAGCCAACTCCGGTGCCAGAGGGTATCGCAGAGTTTGCACACATGCAGACTCCGCTGGATGATATCATAGAAGACCCGTACGGCTTCGCTGGGGACGGTAGAGAGATGCCCTTTGGGGCCACCCAAGCAACACCGTCTATGGACTTTCTAGGGGGCTTACAGGGCCGTTACGGCAACGCTCCTATTCAGCCGGGTCCATCCCTTGCTGGTGAACCCCAAATCAGTCCAGCCCAAAAGGCTGCATTAAATATGGAGAAACAAATCCATGACCAACTCCTTGACACAAGTGCTGTTAATGTTCTTCGATCTTCTATCTTTGAATCAGCACTTCTGGGAACTGGTGTTGTAAAAGGCCCGTTCAACCATTACAAGCGAATCCACAGATGGGAGAACGGACCAGAGGGTCGCGTATATTCTCCGTACGAAAAGATTGTTCCGCGCATTGAGTATGTTTCTACGTGGGACTTTCACCCCGATCCCTCTGCAACCACAATCGATGACTGCGAGTATGTAATTCAGCGTCACCGCATGAATCGTTCGCAGTTCCGTAGTCTGATTGCACAACCTTTCTTTTACAAGGATGCAATCGAAGAGTGCCTTGCAAAGGGACCAAACTACGAAGACAAGTATTACGAAGATACCATTCGCGAAGACGAGACCGAACCGTACTACCAGAACAATCGCTTCGAGGTTCTAGAATACTGGGGTGTTCTTGACGGCAAGATGGCTGAAGAGTCTGGACTTGACGTTGCAGAACAGATGAACGAGTTCGATCAAGTGCAGGTCAACGTATGGGTGTGTGGTACAATGGTGCTGCGCTGCGTTCTCAATCCGTTTACACCAGCGCGTATTCCGTATCAGGTATTCCCGTACGAGATCAACCCCTATCAGATTTGGGGCGTTGGCGTAGCGGAGAACATGGAAGACGCACAGATGCTGATGAACGGTCACGTTCGTATGGCAATCGATAACCTTGCTCTTGCTGGCAATCTGGTGTTCGACGTAGACGAAGCGAGTCTTGTGCCGGGACAGAACATGGACATCTTCCCCGGCAAGATATTCCGCCGTCAGTCGGGCGTCACGGGTACAGCAATCAACGGCCTCAAGTTCCCCAACACAGCGCCCGAAAACATACAGATGTATCAGATCAGTCGTCAACTTGCGGACGAAGAGACAGGTCTACCGTCCATCATGCACGGACAGACGGGCGTGACGGGTACGGGTCGCACAGCATCCGGTCTCTCTATGCTGCTTGGCGGTGCAAGTCTGTCTCTCAAAACGGTCATCAAGAACATCGACGATCAGCTTCTGAAGCCGCTGGGCGAGGCATACTTCCAGTGGAACATGCAGTTTAACACCGACGCGCCCACAATCGAGGGCGACCTAGAGATCAAGCCTCGCGGTGTAGCAGCCGTCATGCAGAAGGAAGTGCGTAGTCAACGACTCACCACGCTGCTTCAGACCGTATCGAATCCGATGCTGGCACCGTTTATCAAGATTCCAAACTTGATGCGAGAACTTGCTATTGCACAGGACATTGATCCAGACAGCCTCGTCAATGATGTTAGCGAGGCACAGATATTCGCAGAGATGTTGAAGGGACTAGCCAATGCTCAACAAGAAGCAAGCCAGCAAGGTCAGCCAACTGGTGACCAACAAGGAGGCATGGGACAGTCTGGAGGAGTACCTCCGGGAGCAAATCCAGATGACGCTTCGGGCGTTGGTGGCGGCACAATCGGAACTGGAAGTGTTCCGACTGCAGGGGAAGATAACTTCACTGGAACAGATCAAGGGGCTGAAGGCGGACTATGATGCCGCAATAAGGATGAAGGATGACAACTAGCGCCATATCCCAGTTTATCGGTTCTGTCCTTGCAGAGAAAGCAGGCGGCGTTAAGCCTACTGTTGATCGTCCGAAAGTTGCTCGACCCAACCCGTACGACGACACCCGCATGGATATTAGTGATCGTTTTCGTCCGGCACAAGACTATACCGATCCCGCAAGTTATGGATCGTCTCGGGATGATGATCCCACCGGACCGGGAGCATACAGAGGGTCTCTTAACGTTACAGGCATGACTCGAAGCGTTGGTGATCAGTTTGGTGGCGCACCACGACCACTAACCGGGGCCATGTCTTTGGTTGGTCTAGGCGGAGCAATGGGAATTGGCTCTGCTTTATCTCTAAAGAATCTGCAACGCATCGAAAGCAATCAACAGGCGGGTAAGGTCGGCAATGCTGTCGGCATGTTGAACGGCAGAATAATCGGTGTATCCCCCTCACCTTTCGGTGGATATGTTCTTTCCGGTGTTTTACCACCAAACTTAACCCACGATCAACGCAAACAGATCATAAATCAACTGTTGGACATGAACCCCACGACGCAGTTGGTGGGCGGAAAGTTGCCGACCAAGGATGATCCAGACCCGCCACCACCTACCGCTACGTCTGATGTTGTGGACAAAATCAATCAGGGAATCGACCCTGAAGCAGCAGGATTTGAGGCAGGACTGGATATGTCTGGCACAATAGGGGGCACAGGCATAGGCCGCACAGACGCATACGTTGGACAGGGCGGGGGAACACCTCCTGCTGCACCATTAACTCCGTCTGCACCCGCCGCACCCACTTCAAACTTTGAACGAGACCCCGATTTTCTTGATGCACTTATAGGAGGACAAGAGGGCGCAGTAGGGGCTGAAGTTCCTGATCCACTGAATGATCCTTCTGCCACAGCGTCCGTTACTACTGCGACTGACGCATCTCCGCCACCTCCTCCCCCGTCATCTCGTCCGCCTGACTTTGTGACATACACGCCACCTCAAGACGACAGTGATGACGATGACAGGCCGTCGGGCACCTCTTACAGCATAGGATCAGGTGCGCCTGTGGACGCATTCAACGAGCGTCCCGGCTTGGGGAGTTCACCTAGTCCTGCCCCGTCTGATGACAGTGGCGACGACGATGACGGCGGCGGTGGCGGCGGCGGCGGCAAGATTGTCTGCACAGCTATGAACCAAGCCTATGGCTTTGGCTCGTTCCGTCAAGCTATTTGGTTGGCACACAGTCGTGACATGGCTCCAGAGTATCAGGCAGGATATCACGCTATCTTCCAGCCCCTCGTTACATACGGATATGGCGGCACTACCAAGCCCCGCAAGTTTGTTCGTGGCATCTTGGAGGGGATTGCCCGTCGTCGCACCGCAGACATTTGGATGCAGAAGAAGGGCAAACGACATCCGGTAGGACGTATTGAAAGAGCGTTCTGGGAGCCTGTTTGCTACGCTGTAGGGAGGATTGTTCTGTGTCTAAAGAAATGAAGAAGTATCAGCAGCGCATCATAGGTCGCGTAAAGAAGTTAAGCAAGAAGGACTACGCTGCACTGCAAGATTTTATGGAGACATCTGCTGCACGGATTGTGCGTGGCGTTCTCGGTGAAGAACTATTTGACGGCATGGATGTAGATCAATACCGCAAGGGCGGGATTGTAAAAAAGAGCGAAGGCGGCAAGGTACAGAAGACGGGCTTCGTCGAAGGCTCTCCTGACAACTACGCCAAGGGCGATACCGTAGCCGATACAGTCAAGACACAGGTGCGTGAAGGCTCGTTTGTCCTCAATGCTCCTACCGTAGAAAAATTACAACAGGCAGGCATGTTACCCAAGGGGGTTGACAATTCAGATAAAAATGCTACAATAAAAGCAAACAAGGGCGGCTTGATGGACGTAGCCTTGTCTAAGGGCGAGTACGTCATCGAACCCGAAGAAGCTCAACGCATCGGGTACTCTTTCCTCGAAAAGATAAATGATCAGGGCAAGGCCGAGGTAGATCGTCGGCAAGCTATGAATCAGGGCGGTCCTGCAGGCACAGACTTATCTGGCATTCCCCCTCTTGCAGCAGGTCTACGCCCTGCAATTAGAACAGATACCAAGCCTGAAGGATTTATAGCTACATCACCTGCAATGCCCGACACTCCGATTCCGTCTCGTGATGAAGATACCTTCTTTAACACACGTTTTGGTGACATTAAAGATGCTATCAAGAACGTAGAGATAAAAGGATTTGAAAAAGACCCCTACATACGCACGGGTGCTTCGAGAGGCAAAGCTAAATCTTCTGCATTCGGACCTATGCAGCTTACTTATACTACACTAGAAGATTTTAAAAACCGCAGTCCTGAATACGGATTTTTAAGTGACGAGGACAAGGTCTACGTAGATGATCTAATACAACAGGGCAAGGACTTTGTTAATTATCAAAAATCCGGCGCAATTTTCAGGGATGGAAAGCGCGTAGATATATCCGCAGAACAAGCAAAAAAATTAAAGGCGTATGGCAGCGGCACTATTGACCGCGCCCGTCACGAAAAATCTTACGACGTTGTGGCCGATGGAGTCCTTCGTCTCAAGTTATCAGATCACAACACTCTCAAAGAGGCTTTGGCTTCTTACGGTGAGGGTGCAGACTATGCAGAGAAAGTTCTTGCAGGTCTGAACTGATTAGTCAGCTACCCGCCAGTGCGGCCCTGACACAACCGGAGCGGCTACCCACAGCCAAGTGGCCCCGCATGTGAGGTAAATCAAATGGCAAAAAAAGTTCGTGGCTATCGTGCCAACAAACCCAACGACTCCTTTGGAACTATCAACAACGACACTCTTTATCGAGGTAAATATCGAGACGAAGTATACCAAGACGAAGACGATGAAGTTGTAGAGCAACAAGCGGAGCAACAAGAGTCGGATGAGCAATCCGAACCCAACTTTGTAGAGGGCGCAGAGAAAGCGGAACACGACTACAAGAAGCGTTACGACGATCTCAAGCGGCACTACGATCAAAAGGTAGAAGAGTTTAAGACGAAAGAGCAAGAAATGACGGCGACCCTTTCACAAGCTACTCGCCAACAAGACATTGCTCTGCCTAAGTCTCCCGAAGAACTAGACGCTTTCAAGGAACAATACCCCGACGTATACGACGTTGTCGAGACTATCGCAACCATGAAGGCTGGTGAACGAGCAGGCGAACTAGAAAAAGAACTCGCTACTATCCGCGAAAAGGAACAGAACACACGGGTGCAGGCCGCATACCAAGAACTAACAAACAATCATCCAGACTTTAACGAGTTGCGTACGGATGAGCGTTTCCTCCAGTGGCTGGAAGATCAACCCGAGAATATCTCTGACGGCATCCTGAAGAACAACACTGACGCCCGGTGGGCATCTCGTGTTCTTGACCTCTACAAGGTCGATGCTGGCATCACAGGTAAGAAACGCGCCAAGAAGAGCGAGTCTGCTGCAGCGGCTGTAAACTCTCCAAAGGCACGTGACATTACAGGTGAAGCAAAGGGAACTGATCGGATTTGGAAAGCCTCTGAAATCGGTCGTATGAAGCCGTGGGAATTCGAGAAGCATGAAGCAGAACTCGATGCCGCACGGGTTGAGGGCCGAATCGACTACGAAAACTAACCTTAACCTCCAAATAGGAAGGATGGACTAATGGCTTTCAATAGCGCGTCAGGTCATAATAACCTGCCATCCGGTAACTTTACACCGGAAATTTTTAGCCAAAAAGTTCTCAAATTCTTCCGTCGCGCTTCGGTTGCAGAAGACATTACGAATACCGACTACGCTGGCGAAATTGAGAATTTTGGCGATACCGTCCGCATCATCAAAGAGCCGACCATCACGGTCTCCTCTTATGCACGCGGCACGGTCGTAAACCCGCAAGACCTCGCTGACGATCAGATCACCATGGTGGTCGATCAGGCGAACGCCTTTGCATTTAAGATTGACGACATTGAAGAGCGTCAGTCTCACGTCAACTTCGAGGCACTCGCTACTTCTTCGGGAGCATTCTCCCTGAAGCGTAAGTACGATGCCAACATCCTGCAGGCCATGGCAGATGGCGCTGGTAACACCGGCACCTCTGTTGGTACGGCTGCCAGCCCCATCGATATCACGGGTAGTGGTAACGAGGACGCTGCCGTCAACCTGCTGATGACGATGGCTCGTACTCTTGACGACCAGTCTGTTCCGGAAGAGAACCGCTGGTTTGTAGCACCTCCGATCTTCTACGAGAATGCGTTCAAGGCCGGTGCCAAGTTCGCAGAAGTTCAGGTAACCGGTGACGGCACCTCGCCGCTCCGCAACGGTCTTGTAATGGCTGGCAACATTGCTGGCTTCAACTGTTACAAGTCCACCGCCCTGAACAACTCGGGAACTGACGTTGTGACCATCACTTCGCAAGACACTACGAACGACTTCGTTGTTCTTGCTGGACACATGTCCTCAACGGCTACCGCCTCGCACATTGCGAAGACCGAGGTTGTCCGTTCAACTGAAACCTTTAGTGACATCGTTCGTGGTCTCCACGTGTTTGGCCGTAAGGTCATTCGCCCGGAAGCCATCGTTCAGGGTGTCATTAAGACTGACTAATAGGGAGGCTTAGTAATGGCTACTTACACTGTAACTGGCGCTGTCGCAGGCGTCCCTCTTGGCATCAAGCCGCAGATCGTTGAAGTTGTTCTCGACTTCTCGTCTACCAATCTGACCACTTCTGACACTGTTCAGGCTATCGAGATGAACGCTAACACGCTCGTCCTGATGGCTGGTGTCGAAGTCGTCACTGCTGCAGGCTCTGGCTCTCCGACACTCGATCTGGGTGACGGCGACGACGACGATCTGTACGTAGAGGACGTTTCTGGTAGCGCAACGGGTCACGAGATCAACAACGCAGCAGGTACGGCAAAGCTGTACACTGCCGCAGACACGATTGATCTGTCTGCGAACACAGCAACTTTCGACGGTAAGGTCCGTGTCTTTGCAGTAATTGCAGAGATGGGCACTGCCGAGACTGCGGCATCGTTCGCCTAACCAACCTGTCAGGGGGGCGTCTTGCCCCCTTGACCCTTTTACTTATATATGATATAAGCAGGAACCCCTGCCGGGAAAATGACAGGAGTCTGGCTTATGAATTATATAACAAGCAACGTACCTTACTTCAAAGCATGGGTACGTAGAGAATACACAACGAATCACGACCGCTATCACGGTGAATTTCTTCACGCAATGGTGATAGCAGTCACGACTCTGCCGATGCGTACCCTATCCTTTCAGGTGTTGTTTACAGGGTGTGATGAGGAAGAGAATGTACATGGCGGTGCGATGTGGGCGAGAATGCCTCTCACTGCACTTGTAGGTGACACGCCTTTCGATGAATGGCCCGAACCTATGCCAACGTACTTAGCCCAGCCGTGGGACTGTCAGTCACATCACCATTCGGTGTTTGTATTGAACAGAGCCACACCGTGTCCGTGGTTGGCAAAGATAGATGGAGAGTTCTATCCTGCCAAGTATTACTTCACAGTAGACTACACAGACACAGAAGTAGCAGATGACCCTGCACAACACAAACAGAGTCATGTGCTAGAACTACTCGATGCGGGTAAATGGACAGGCAACATCGTTGCATTACCCAACAACAGAGTACGAGTCACCAACCCTGCGTGGTTTGTGACAGGCGAAGGACCACCAGACTTTGCTCCAAGTCAATGGGTCCACCACTCGAAACAAGACCCGAATTACGTAAGTGACACGGCACGGGTATTCGACAACCTCTATGCGGAGAGCGATTATGAAGAAGATGACGATGAAGAGTAAAGGCATGAAGCGCGGCGGCAAGACCAAAGCCAAAGGCATGGCTAAAGGCGGTATGCGCGGTGGCCGTAAAATGATGATGAAGAAGGGCGGCAAGGCTATGAAGGCCAAGGGCATGGCAAAGGGTGGCAAGCGCGGCGGCGCAATGACCCTTGCATCAATCCGTGCTGCTGCCAAGAAAAAAGGCTACAAGCTCGTAAAGATGGCGTAGTCAGATGGCACGTCGCGGACTATATGCCAACATTGCAGCCAAGCGTCGTCGCATCAAAGCTGGTAGCGGCGAAAAGATGCGTAAGGCTGGAAGCAAGGGCGCACCGACAAAGGGCAACTTTAAGCGTGCTGCACAAACCGCAAGGAAGAGATGATGGCACGCAAAGCCGACAAAATGCCAGCCCGTAACAAAAAGAACTTTCGACCAACGAAAGCAGGGGCTGGCATGACTAAAGCCGGGGTGGCTGCGTATCGTCGCAAGAACCCCGGTTCTAAGTTGAAGACTGCAGTCACGGGCAAAGTGAAGCCCGGAAGCAAGGATGCCAAGCGTCGTAAGTCGTTCTGTGCGCGTTCTGCTGGGCAGATGAAGAAGTTTCCAAAGGCTGCAAAGAATCCGAATAGCCGCCTACGACAGGCGCGGAAGAGGTGGAAATGCTAACTGCATTGATCGGCCCGATAGCAAATCTAGCTGGTACGTGGCTAGAGGGCAAGGTCGAAAAGACAAAAGCCGAGACAGGGGCCAAAGTCGCAAGGGCAAAAGCCGAAGCGATCATCATGGAAAAGAAGGCCACGGGAGAACTTGAATGGGACTTGGAAATGGCACGTGGAAGCCAGTCATCGTGGAAAGACGAGTGGCTGGTCATTTTGTTTTCAGTGCCGCTCATCCTTGCGTTCATACCGGGCATGGAGGGAGTCGTAGCTAATGGATTCCAGCAACTCGAAGCTATGCCGCAATGGTATCAATATTCTCTGGGGGTTATCGTTGCTGCCTCATTTGGCGTTCGTTCAGCTACTAAATTCTTTGGGAAGAAGTAAGCATGGCCGAAGTNACNATGGAGCGCATNCTGAAGTGGAAGATACTCCCCCGTTTNATGATGCTGGGGATGTCGATCTCNGCATGGCGCGTAGTGGAGTGGTTCATGGGNCTNNCGGACCCGACNAGNCAACAGGCTGCACTTGTAAGTGTGGTGACGGGGGCGATGACGGGAGCGTTCGCAGTGTGGATGGGACATGAGNCAAAAGAATGATGAATGCACACAACATAACTCCTAAGATGAAGTACGACATAAATACATTTGTAAACAAGGTTCGCGTACACGAAGGCTTGGTCCTTACGGTGTACAAGGACACCCTCGGCATCGACACTATTGGTATCGGGCGCAATTTACAAGACCGAGGAATCAGTAAAGAAGAACTCGATCATATGGACATTCCCTCCATGGATGCTGTCTACGAACACGGCATCACAGAAGAGGATGCGTACTATCTCGCCACCAACGACATTGCAATCGTCGAGAAGGAACTAACACGGGCCAAGCCCTGTGTGTACGACCTCGACGCTGTGCGGCAACTGATCGTGATGGATATGGCATTCAATATGGGCGTGCCACGCCTTTGCAAATTCAAAAAGATGTGGGCTGCTATCGAGGCAGGAGACTTCGACACCGCATCCGTCGAGATGCTCGATTCGCGTTGGGCACGACAGGTCAAATCACGGGCGACGAAACTCTCGGATGCCATGAAGAAGGGTGAATTTTAATGAGTGAACGTAAACTATTAACAAAAGAAGACCTGCGCGAGGACAATCGTCCCACCGGGCCTATCGATGCTGCTCTCAAAGCTCCTGTAGGCTCTGGGTTTCTCCGGCCTATGGCTGCATACGCAGGCATGAAACTGTTTGGCAAAAAGAAGAAAAAGCAAAAGTATGAAACGATTCACGGTATGAAGATGGCTGTGCGTGGCCGTCCCGCTGCTGGCAGCGCAGAGAAACCAGACTGATGCCCCTAACAGACAAAGGCAAAAAGATCATGCAATCCATGAAACGCACATACGGGGGACGCAAGGGTGAACAAGTCTTCTATGCCACACGCAACGCTGGCAAGATCACGGGCGTTGAAAAGAAAGCGCAAGGTGGGACGGCTGGAACGCTTGGCCTCAAGAAAGGCGGTAAAGCGAAAAGCAAAAGTAGAGTTAATGAAGCTGGCAACTACACTAAGCCCGGAATGAGAAAGCGTCTGTTCAATCGCATCAAGGCTGGTGGCAAGGGCGGACGCCCGGGACAGTGGTCGGCGCGTAAAGCCCAAATGCTTGCGTCAGCCTACAAAAAAGCAGGGGGCGGTTACAAAGACTAATGAAGCATGTCTTTCTCCTGTTTGTCTTTCTTGGCACAGGAGAGGACAAACGTCAAGTCAGTAGTGACATGTACTTCCGCGACTTAAACGAGTGCGTGTGGTTTGCACAAAAGCTCCACAAACAAGGAGAGAAGGTGACGGCATACTGCCTGCCTAAGTTAGTTGATGAAAGTGTACGAGTCTACTGATGCTTGCCGAACTTGCTGCTGCCAACGCTGCCTTTGCCGTGATCAAGACGGCTGTCCAGAATGGCAAAGACATAGCCTCTGCAGGGAGCGCGATTGCTAACTTTGTAGGTGCAAAGGAAGACCTGCAGCGTAAGGCAAGTAAGAAGGGCAACGGATCAGACTTAGAAGAGTTCATGGCTCTGGAACAGATACGGGAACAAGAAGAACAATTAAAACAGATTATGATATATGCCGGACGGCCCGGACTGTGGGGTGACTGGCAACGCTTCCAAGCAAAGGCACGGACAGCACGCAGAGAAGCAGAAGTGGCAGCAGCCAAGCGTCGTAGAAAGATAATGGACTGGACTCTGGTCATAGTAATATCGGCAGCACTCTTGGCAACACTCGTAGGATTTATCTTTTTACTGATGCACCATCAGGGCAAGTTATAGTGAGGGACAATGCGTAACTTAGCAATACAGGCATTACAGCATAAATATCAGGCGGAGATGGCAGATGCAGAGTTTGTATTCCAAATTTATCTGGACAAGCCGGTGGGTATTGGTGAACATCCGGGTCTGCTGGAGGAGATGGACGCGGCGCTTACGAAATGGGGTGACGCGCAAGACAAACTAGCTGCACTCGCTACTTTGACAATGGAGATAGAAGATGGCACTGAAAAAGAGCCAACGCTCTTTGAAGAGTTGGACTAAGCAGAAGTGGCGCACGAAGAGTGGCAAACCGTCCACGCAGGGTCCAAAGGCAACCGGGGAGCGATATCTACCGACTGCAGCTATCAAGGCGCTCTCGTCGAAGGAGTATGCGGCCACCACAAGAGCCAAAAGGAAAGCTACTCGCGCCGGTAAACAGGTGGCGAAGCAGCCTAAGAAAATAGCAAAGAAGACCCGCGCATATCGCAAGGTACGATAGATGACATTTCTAGAACTTATCAATGCTGTGTTACGAGAGATCAATGAAGTGGAGATTACCACAGTTTCTTCGACACGCGGTATCCAAACGTCAGTCAAAGACTTTGTTAACAAAGCACAGCGGGACATTATCAACTCCGAAGTTGAATGGCCGTTTACTGTTGTTAATCAGTCTTTTACGACTACTGCAGGCACAGGAGAGTATTCCAGAGAGTCAGATGCGAAAACTGTTGACTATGATAGTTTTACTGTACAAGAGTCCGCATCCACGCCGGAGAAACGACTGAAGTACCTGTCGTTCAACGAGTATTTGGAGCGGCGCAACGAGGCAGACACTAATCCTGANACAGGGTCTCGTGCGCTGCCAGAGTTTGTTTACAAGACGCCTGATCAAAAGATCGGCCTGTCTCCGGTGCCCGACGCATCGACATATACAATTAGATACTATTACTATCAGACTACATCAGATTTGGTCAACAATACTGACGTATCTGTCATACCCGAACGCTTTCACGATGTCATCATCAACCGCGCTCGTTACTANNNTCANATGCTTCGCTCTGATGTNCAATTNGCNCAGCTTGCNNNACGNGACTACAAGGANGGANTGCTTCGCTTGCGTGTCGAACTGATCAANCGTAAGGACTACATGAGGGCCGTCTAATGCCAGATACTTCACTACTAAGTCCGTTTGTTGTGAAGCTAGGTGGCGGCTTGATGCTCGACAAGGATGCCTTTACTCTTCCCCCGGGGGCGGCAACCCAGTTGCAAAACTTCGAACCAGACATCAACGGGGGCTACCGTCGCATCAACGGATTTGCCAAGTTCAACTCGAACATCGTACCGCAGACCAGTGCGTCTACTGAAAAGGTTCTTGGCGTACACATTTACAAAGATCAGGTCCTTGCTGCACGTGGTGAAAAAGTATTCAAGGGTGGCGCAACCGGGTCGTGGACAGAGATAGACTCAGGCCGCACCAGCGCAGGACGGTACAACTTCGTCAACTTTAACTTCGACGGCACGGACAAGGTAGTTTTTGTAGACGGCGCAAATCTTGCATCGGTCTTCAACAACACTAGCGTCACTGACGTAAGTGCCAGTGGCAGACCAGCGGACCCCAAGTTTGTGGAGGTGTTTCGGAGCCACGTGTTCTATGCGGGTATGTCTGCAAGTCCACAAGAACTTATTTTCAGTGTGCCGTTTGACGAGGACGACTTTACATCAGGTAGCGGTGCGGGATCAATCAAGGTTGACGGCATCATCAAAGGCATCAAGGTCTTCCGTGAAAGCCTTTTTGTTTTCTGTGAAGACTCTATCTTCAAGATCACAGGTTCGAGCCTGTCTGACTTTGCAGTTGTACCAGTCACACGTAAGATCGGTTGTGTAGACGGCTTTAGCATCCAAGAGATATCGGGTGATATCGTTTTTCTCGCACCGGACGGATTACGCACAGTTGCTGGTACGGAAAAGATTGGTGACGTTGAACTTGGCACCGTATCAAAACAGATACAGCCTCGACTAGACAACGTGTCTACCGAAAGGGTGTCGTCGTTAGTCATACGAGGAAAGACTCAGTATCGTCTGTTTTTCCCAACAGATGCACAGTTGGCATCGGCGGCTCTCGGCATTATCGGCGTTATCAAGGCGGGTGTCGAGGGTGGCATAGGCTGGGAGTATGCAGACCTAAAAGGTATTAAACCGGCATGTACAGCGTCCGGATTCATCAGTGGAGTTGAAACAATTTTGCACGGCGGGTACGACGGCTACATCCACAAGCAAGAGTCGGGCAACACTTTTGATGGCACTAACATAAGTGCAGTCTATCGTTCACCTGATTACACGATGGGTGATGCTGGTATCCGCAAGCTGATGCAGCGAATCATCTGGAACTACGACAACGAGGGTGCGGTCAATTCTAAGTTCCGTATTCGCTACGACTTCAACTCGTCGGATGTCCCGCAGCCAGCAGAGTATGACTTGACAGCAGGTGCGGCAATCGCACTCTACGGTTTGACTGCATCGACTTACGGCACTGCAGTGTACGGATCATCAGGCACACCTCTCGTACGACAAAGCGTTGAGGGCGGAGGCTTTACAGTAGCAGTGCGCTTGGATGACACAGCAGGATCATCCCCTATATCAGTCAAGGGATATCAATTAGAATTTACTCCGGGAGGGAGGAGATAACACATGGCAGGTTACACTAGACAGTCGTCTTACTCTGACGGCGATACTATTACCGCCGCACACAGTAACAACGAATTCGATCAGGTTCTTGCTGCGTTCAACAACTCCAGCGGTCACGCGCACGATGGCACGGCAGCAGAGGGTCCGGTCATCGGACTCATTGGTGATCCCGGCGTAACAACTCCCCTGAACAAAGTTGTAGTTGATAACACTAACAACCGCATCGGTGTATTTGTAGATGCGGGTGGCGCAGGCTCTACAGTCGAACAGATACGTTTTCAAGACGGTGCAATCGTGCCCGTCACAGACAATGACATCGATCTCGGCACAAGCTCCCTAGAATTCAAAGACCTGTACATCGACGGCACAGCCCACGTAGATGCCATCAACTTCAACGGCACGGCTATCACGGCTACTGCTGCCGAGTTGAATATTATGGACGGCGTTACGTCTACCACTGCAGAGTTGAACATCCTCGACGGCGTAACATCTACAGCAGCAGAACTGAACATCTTGGATGGCGTCACATCCACTGCTGCAGAAATCAACATTCTTGATGGCGTAACTGCTACCACAGCAGAACTAAACATCATGGATGGTGTAACGGCCACCACTGCTGAACTTAACATCATGGATGGTGTAACGGCCACCACTGCTGAACTTAACATCATGGACGGTGTTACGTCTACTGCAGCAGAACTAAACCTCTTGGATGGCGTTACTGCTACGACAGCAGAGATCAACATCCTTGACGGAGATACATCGGCCACATCTACAACTCTTGCAGACGCAGATCGCCTTATCGTCAATGACGGCGGCACGATGAAGCAGGTCGCGCTAACTGACTTCGAGACGTATTTTGAGAGCGTCATAGACACACTCGACACGTCTGTATTCACAAGTCAGACAGCAGAGACAAGCGTTGCGTCTGACGACCTTGTCCTTATCTTTGATGCGAGTGCATCTGCATTCCGTAAGATGACCCGTGCTAACTTTACTGCGGGTCTTGCTACATCAAGCGCAATATCTAATGTGGTGGAGGATACTACTCCCCAGCTTGGTGGCAACCTCGACACAAACAGTCAAAACATTTTGATTGATGACGCACACTTCATTGCTGACGAGAACGGCAACGAACAGATTATATTTCAGACTACAAGTTCCGCAGTCAATCAGTTTGATATCACCAACGCTGCATCTGGCAGTGGACCCACCCTGTCGTCAACAGGTGATGATACTAATGTTGACCTCAACCTCGTACCAAAAGGTTCTGGCGTTGTACAGATTGATGGTAGCAATGGTGTTGCCATTCAAAGTGGCTCTATCTCAATCAAGAACAGTGGCGCACAGTCTTATGTAGATTTCTACTGCGAGTCCAGCAACGCACACTATGCAAGGCTTCAGGCTCCTGCCCACTCTGCCTTCTCTGGCAACATTACACTTACAATGCCAGCTACGACAGATACGCTCGTAGGTCGCACAACCACAGACACACTTACCAACAAGACACTCACCTCACCAACCATCTCTGCCCCGGCTGTCACAGGCACGGCTACGTTCGGTGGGGCATCGGGTGTCAGTATCTCGCAGGGTGCCATTTCAATCAAGAACGGCGGCACACAGTCCTACGTAGACTTCTACTGCGAATCTTCCAACGCTCACTACGCACGACTGCAAGCACCCGCACACGCATCGTTCAGCGGTAATATTACACTGACGCTTCCGGCAACCACTGACACACTTGCCGGTATTGCAGCCACCCAAACCCTGACTAATAAAACACTGACCAGTCCGACAATCAACGGCGGGTCTCTGTCCAGTGCTGTCACTGCCACAACGCAGTCTGCTGGCACGAGTAACACGACTATCGCAACAACCGCCTTCGCACAGACTGCAGCATCGAACGAAGCTGTGGCTCTTGCGATTGCACTCGGTTGACAAGTTGCGAAAAATACTTTATAATGTATCCGAAGAGAGGTAGCTATGGCAAACGCATTCAAGCTAGTCACTGACACGGGTGTGGGCACATCTGCTGCCACTATTCACACTGGTGCGAGTTCGACAGAAACCACCATCATCGGTCTCACTATTGCCAACATCGTGACTTCGCAGATTGAAGTCGATGTGCAGATTGAGAACAACGATGGCGACAACATCTATCTAATTAAGGCTGCACCCGTTCCTGTGGGTAGTAGCCTTGTTGTCGTGGGCGGTGAACAGAAGGTCGTACTCAACGCAGATGACGTTTTGAAGGTTACGAGCAACACGGCATCATCTGCTGATGTGGCTCTGTCCATCTTGGAGATTTCGTAATGGCATATCTGGGTTCAGGTCTGCAGCGGTTTAATACTGCCAACGGGTTGACTGTTAGCGGTAACACTGAAATTGACGGCGGCACCATCAAACTCGACGGCAACTATCCGACAGGCACAGGCAATGTGGCGATGGGTGACGGTGCGCTTGATGACGGCTCATTGTCGGGCAATTTTAACACAGCTATCGGAGATAACGCATTAAGCGCAAACACCAGTGGTGCGTCCAATACGGCTATCGGAAATGACGCTGGCATATCAAATACAACTGGATTTCAAAATGTCTTTGTAGGCGATACTGCTGGTGATGCTAACACTACCGGGGCAGGAGTCGTTGCCGTGGGATATGGCGCACTTGGCGCAAACACCACCGCAAACAACAACACAGCGGTCGGCTATCAGGCACTTACCGCAAACACCACTGGTGCTGGCAATACTGCTGATGGTTATGGTGCGCTACAAGCTAATACCACAGGGGCAAACAATACTGCTGTAGGTTATACAGCACTTATAGCAAACACTACTGGTGCATATAATATTGCCGTTGGTTCCCTTGCATTAGATGCCAACACAGAGGGAAATTACAACACTGCGGTTGGTGGTGTAGCTTTATCTAGTAATACCACAGGTTCTAGCAACACTATGGTAGGGTACTACGCAGGAGTTTCTAACACTACAGCAAGCAACAATACCGCTGTGGGCTTTGGCGCATTTCAAACAAACACCACTGGTGCTGGCAATACGGTGCTAGGGACTTACGCTTTAGATGCTAACACAACGGCATCTAACAATACTGCTGTTGGTTTTGCTGCACTTAGTGCAAACACCACTGCAACAGAAAACACAGCAATGGGTTCATATAGTGCTGATGCTGTCACCACTGGGTCAAGACAAACAGCTTATGGTTATGCGTCTCTTAGTGCTGCTACCACAGGCGGTAACAACACAGCTATTGGCTGGGGGTCTTGTGGCGCACAAACTACTGCTACACAAAATGTGGGGTGTGGTGAACAGACTTTGAGTGCTGCCACAACAGGTAGTTACAACTCCTGTTTTGGCTATATTGCTGGATACTCCATTACAACTGGACAAGAAAACACTTGTCTTGCTAGGGGNTCAGGAAATTCCATAACTACCGGNCAGTCTAATGTNNTNNTTGGNAACTACGCNGGAGAAAANATTACTACTGGTGGTTACAACATTATGATGGGACATAGCAGTGCAGGTTCGGCGGTAGATAATAGTCACTGCATTCTTATTCATACAAATAATGGCACGAGTAAAGGTTCAGATACAGGTTTCATTAATCCCAATGGTGGGGGTGTGTATCAGGGTAATAACTCGTCAACATGGTCAACCACATCTGACCGCCGTATTAAAAAGAACATTGTCGATAATAACATCGGTCTAGATGCTATAAGCCAAGTGCAGGTTAGAAACTTTGAATATCGCACTCCTGATGAAATCACTGAATTAGAGGAGCATTGTGCCATTGACAAGCAAGGCGTACAGGTTGGAGTCATTGCACAAGAAATAAATAAGATATTGCCTGATATGGTAAAAACAGAGGAAACCGGATGTATGTCCGTAAATCCCGACAACATGACATGGTATCTCGTCAACGCTGTTAAAGAACTAAAAGCAGAACTTGATGCAGCCAAGACCCGCATAGCTACGTTGGAGGCCGGAGAATGACACGCGCAAGAGATTTAGCAGACGGCAAACATTTAACTAACGTAGACAGCAACACGCTGGTAGTCGATGCGGCTAACAATCGGGTCGGGATAGGCACCGCATCTCCAGCAACAGCTAATCTAGAAATTTTTACAGGAAGCACTGACGCTGACGGCTTAAAAATAAATCGATTTGCCAGCGGCGTATATTACTCCACACTACGGATGGCTAGTCACGGATTAGCGGCCCATGTTGGCGATGGTTCAAGCATTTCAGAACGTGCTGCCATCACGCCAAACGGCATCACCTTTAACGGCGACACGGCAGCGGCAAATGCGTTGGACGATTATGAAGAAGGCACTTGGACCGCTACTTTTACTGGCTCGTCAACAACTGCAACGGGCCGTTATGTAAAGATTGGTGGGCAGGTTTTTGTTACTGTATATGGCGACAGTATAAATGTTACATCTTCGGTAACTGGAACGATAGGTGGCCTGCCGTTTACTAATAGTGGTGGATACACTGCCGCCTCTATCACTCACGACACATATACCAATAATTCATACAACGGTTATGTGAACACTGGCGGTACTACTATGACCGCTATACAAGATGGCACCGTGAGNGGCGCACAAACTGTAGTAGGAAACCCCAAATACATTATGATGTCTGCGGTTTACTACACAACTTCATAACCTAGTTGGACACTAGGTCGGACAGTCCNTAGCCAAAGGAGATAAAAATGGCACTTACAGAAGAACAANTTGAAGACAANATTGAAGTNGTCGGTGACNANAANGCTGTGCAGGTGCGTACTGCCACAGTCATCAAGCGTGATGGCGTTGAAGTTAGTCGCAGTTTTCATCGACATGTGTTGCATCCAAGCACTAAGGCAAGCGGTTCGTGGGCTGATACAGACATCAGCGGCGAGAGCGCAGAAGTGCAAGCCATCTGCAACGCCGTGTGGTCAGATGCGGTAAAGACTGCGTATCAGAAAATGATGGACGCACAGGAGATATAACTTGACTGAAAACGTAATCACAATCGACGGCAAAGAATACAAGCCNGAAGACATGGACGAGAAGCAGAACTACCTGATTGCACAACTTCGTGCCTGTCAGCAAAAGGCTGCAAACATTCGCTTTGAACTTGACCAAGTACAAGCGGCACAAAATGTATTCACCAATGAACTTATCAAGTCTGTACAGACTGAAGAGGAAACAGCAGAGGTAGCGTAATGGCTTATCTAGGTAAGACACCATCACAAGCGACACGTCGTCGTTACTATAAGACGGCCAGCGGTAGCGAGACATCACTGTCTGGCACCATGACCACTGGTGGTACGCTTACCTTCAGCGACGGTGAGTTTGTAGACGTATCGGTAAACGGTGTGGCACTGGTTGCTGGCACCGACTACAACACTACGACAGCCAACACCATTGGTGGTTTGTCTGCGCTGTCAGCAAACGACCAAGTAGAGATTATTGTATACGACACGTTCAGCGTGTTTGGTGGCAACGTCAACGGCGACTTTACCGTCAGCAATGGTACACTAAGTGCAAGCGGCAATGTGTCGTTTGATGGTGGTAGCATTAAGCTGGATGGTAACTTTCCGACAGGCACAGGTAATGTTGCGCTGGGCAATCAAGCACTTGACGACGGTTCACTTAGCGGCAATAACAACACGGCTGTAGGGTCAGATGCGCTGTCTGCAAACACCAGCGGTGTAGAGAACACTGCCGTCGGTATGCAGTCCCTCGACGCAAACACCACTGGTGAAAGCAACACTGGCATGGGTGTGAACACCCTTACTTCAAACAGCACGGGTAGCAACAACACGGCAGTAGGCAGGGATGCTCTGCAAAATAACACAACGGCAGACAACAATGTCGCAGTAGGCCGTTCAGCACTCACCGCAAACACTACCGCTGGGTCAAGTGTTGCAATAGGCCATTCTGCGGGGTATTCACAGACAACCAACGGACAAAACGTATTCGTGGGTACGAGCGCAGGATACTACACAGACGGTTACAAGAACTGCTATGTAGGATTTAATGCCGGTGATGCGATGACTACCGGCGACAATAACACTATTCTTGGCTCATTTAGCGGCAATGAAAACAGCTTAGATATCCGCACATCTAACAATTACATCGTGCTGTCAGATGGCGACGGTAATCCTCGTCAAGTTGTAGACGGCAGTGGCNGAGTTGCCTTTGGCACAGTCACCCCATCAACAAGTGCAACGGCAACAATAAACGCAATAAATAGCACAACAGGTGCGCTTTCATTAACTGGGCCATCTACTGCTGGCTATTATACTGTGTTAGTTGACCAGCCAAGTGGTAATTCCTACGGCTTTTTATTCAGGCACGGGGGAACAGGCGTCGGCAGCATCGGTATAAATTCGTCTAGCACATCTTACAACACAAGCTCAGACCACCGCCTCAAAGAAAATGTAGCTGACATGACCGGTGCCATTGACCGTGTAAAAGCACTGGCACCCAAGAGGTTCAACTTCATCGTAGACGCCGACACAACGGTAGATGGCTTCCTCGCACACGAGGCACAGGCTGTCGTGCCTGAAGCTGTTACTGGAACTAAAGATGAAGTAGACGATGATGGCAAGGCTGTCATGCAAGGGATTGACCAGAGCAAATTGGTCCCCCTCTTAACTGGGGCTTTGCGCGAGGCTATCGCAAAGATTGAAACGCTGGAGACGAAAGTCGCAGCACTTGAAGCCAAATAAAGGAGAAAACTTATGGCACGTACAGACGCAGAAAAAGCACAAGATTACACAGCGATGGGCCACTCCGTTGACCTCATCAACGCTGTAATCGCTGGCTCTGAGATGGCAGACGAAGACGCCTCTGAACGTCAGGCTTGTGTTGACCGCAATGTAGAACACTTGGAACTGATGAAGGCAAAGACCGACTGGGGTTCTGAAGACATGGCGGCTACCACGAAGGCAATCAGTGACGGAAAAGCCTATAAAGCATCCTGATGAAGCTGACGATGGAACCCGTACTCAAGACGCAGATGGAATTGGAAGCGCACGAAAAGGAGTGCGCTATCCGCTATGCTGCTGTCCAAGAGAAGCTCGACGCCCTTGACAAGCGCATGTGGCGGCTTGAGGCGATGATTATGGGGAGTACGATTTTAGTTGTGGCTATGGTCGTCACAGTATTTATGGGAATGAATTGACGATGGCTGAAAATATATCTGAAGCAGACAAAAGAGCCAAAAAGCAGATGGAGGAGCAGGCCAAGCGCGACTCTACTCTGCAAGAAGGTGCGAAGATAAAGCCTGAAGATCAGGAAGTACAGACTGACGAGTTACTAACCACTGATCAAAAACTTATCGATGATCCCACCAAAGTCATTAAGCCCGAAGACGTAACGGCCCCTGATCAAACGATGCCAGCCAGATTCGATCCGGCGGACTATACGGCCACGGCAGACGTTGCTGACGAAATAGGCACAGCAAAAGCTGCAGTGTCAAAAGACGAGGCAGATCAGGCAAAGATATCCGACAAGGCGCAGGTTGAAGCGGCACAGGGAACTGTGTCAAAAGAGTCCCTCGCTACTGCCGCTGTCCAAGACCTTGATCCAAGAGCCACCACTCGTTACCAGCTTGCAGAACTGTTCAAGGGCATCGAAGAGGGTGGACCTCCTCCTCCGTGGGCTGCACCTGCCGTACGAAAAGTAACAGCCATCATGCAGTCGCGGGGTCTGGGTTCGTCATCAATGGCTGCTGCAGCTACCATGCAGGCCATGATGGAGTCGGGCATCCCTATTGCCGCCCAAGACGCCAACAAGTATGCAACCATCCAGTTGCAAAACTTGAATAACGAACAACAGGCCGCGTTGCAAAACGCTGCTGCCATGTTGCAAATGGACATGGCTAATCTGAACAACCGTCAGCAGGCTGCTGTGACAAATGCAAAAGCCTTTCTGTCGATGGACATGGCTAATCTGACGAACGAACAACAGGCCAACACTCTTACGCATCAATCCAAGTTGCAGGCTCTGCTTAACGATCAAGCGGCAGAGAACGCACAAAAACAATTTAACGCAAAGTCCGAGAACGAGATAAACACATTCTTTGCAGAGCTAGGCACACAGATAGAGGCGTCCAACATCGGGCGCAGCATAGCACTAAAGCAGTTTAATTCTAATCAAAGTGTTGCAATACAACAGTACAACGCACAGATGGAGACTGCAACGGAACAGTTCAACGCCAATATGCGCTTGGAGATTGACCAGTCAAACGCTGTGTGGCGCAGGAATGTTAACACCCGTAACACTGCACAACAGAATGAAGCAAATCGACAGAACGCTCTCAATCTGTTGGGCATACAGCAGAACGCACTGAACAACCTGTGGCAGAAGTACCGGGATAAGGCCGCATGGGTTGCAAAAATATCGGAAAACGCACGAGATCGCGCACACAATGCAGCTATGCAGGCTGCTGCGATTGCTGCGAACGAAAGTGCCTATGACACAAAGTACGATAACTTCTTGAAAATCGGGATTATCGACAAGATTTGGAGTTAGTAAATGAGTTGGTTGTCTAAAGCTCTGGGTGGTAACACGCTTAAAGTAGGCGCAATGATTGCTGGTGCGTACTTTGGTAGTAAGTATCTGTTTGGTGACACTGCCTACGATTATGAGGCCGGTAAATTCTATTATACTGGCAAGGGAATGGCAGCAAACACGTTTAACGAGCTAGATATAACTCCCTTCAGTCAAACATCTTTTGGACAGTCTAAAGTGGGACAAGCCATCACAGGGGTAGGCAGCTTCTTGGGCATAGGTCAGGGAAGAGATGACGAAAATGCGGTCAGTCTGTTCTCCAAAGCACTCGGTGCAGAATTTGGACGAGCGCCTAGCATATCTCAAATTGATGTGTCCGGATACGGAGCCAGAAGCGACCTCAATTTCCAAGCAGGACGAGCGCAGTTGTTTCAGACGGGCAGAGGGGGCGCACTAGCTGCCGCTCTTGGTCGAGATGCTACGCAACAATACCTTGCAAGACAGGTACGAGCCACCATCGGTATGCCTGCCGCATCAAAACTGCCTGCGGTAACAGGGGTGGCACTACCTGCAACCACCACAGCGGGTAGAAAACGTAGTTACAAAAAAATGACCGCGTAGTAGGTGACACACCATGATGGATAAAATTACAGCCCTAGCCGCTCCACCGGGTAACTCTCTTACAGATGCTCCGGGCAAATGGCCGTGGGAACAACCACCAAGATTTACCGATCCGGACGACGTGATAGACTTCACTATCGACACTATACTCGGCGGTCCTATCAAGGACGACATGGTAAAGCTGATGTTGGCAGGCATCACTGTTGAAGAGCTAGTAACACAGATTTCTTTCAAGGGATTCTTGGAGGGTCAATTTACGCCGGATGTTGCCGAGCTTATCAAACCGGCTCTTGGTATATTCTTGGTTGATCTTGCTCTGATCAATGGCGTAGAGCCGAAGATGTTTGTTGACAACACGCCTGTCGAAGGTGATGTGTCCGACGAGAACTTCTTCGAGATACTGAAAGAAAATAATCCAAAGCTATTTGCAGGCATGGTAGAAGAGCTTAACAAGATGCAGCGTGAAAACACGGACGGTCAAATCGCTGCCATGCAGCCCAAGGCTCCCGCTCCCCCCTCCTTCCTGACTACAGATGAGAAGCCGGAAACATGACGCTACCCCTATTGTTATACGCCGCAGCAAGTGCATATCGCTCTAGTGAAGATGCAAAGCAGCGAGAAACAGACAAACAAGAAAGAATTGATCTGGCTAACACTGTGTACTCGTACGGCACGGTGCTGGATGATAACGGTTCGCCTGTGGGCGGAACTGTGCAATTTGATGTCAACAAGCACACAAATGACAGATTCAGATTCACACACAATAAATTCGGTATCAACGGAACTGTAGAGCCTATAAAGCAAGGCGATAATATCGAGGGTGGATTCACCGTTTTGACCCCCGGCTTTGGAATGCAAGCGGCAAAGCGGAATCAACTATTTACCCCGGCGGGTGATATCTTGCCAGACCTACTTAATAGGGGCGTGAAGGCCGAAGATATAGTCCAAACAGGGCAATTTATCAACAATAAGTATTCGCCATTTCCCGAGTCTTACCTGAAGCGGGTGATGCCTGATGACGACGCCAAAGTAAAAACGAAAACGACAAGATTGAGATACATCTTCCCAGAAAACCCTCAAGCTGAATTTGACAATACAAAGTCGGCGATTGAGTACGGAACAAAGCAAGGATTTGATCTAGGTGGCTTGCAAGAAAAGCTGATCACGGAAACTATTAATGGTGACAGTCGGGAGACAACATTCACTCTATCTGCCATCGACAGGGCCACTGATGCAGCCAACAAGGCTGAAAAGCCGCCTCTGTTTGCGTTTAGCTACGTAGGAGAAAAACCTTCCTACGGATTTTCTCTTCCGGGCACAAGTGTTGTACAAGGCCCGGCGGTTATGAGCATGTTCGATACGCACATAGGGATGTTGGGACTGCGAACTGAAGATGATTTAGAAAACAAGGGCGTTGATATACCGTCATACACCGCCATGCTAAGAAACGTAGCAGGTTCCTTGTTGGATGCTCATAGTGAACCTGTGGGTGATACGGGCAAGAGACGCTTAGATCAGGCGATTGTTCGGGACAGTGATATGTTTTTGCAAAATCAATATCAAAATCTGTTTCGTCTTCCCGGATTCGCTATCGCGTTTCAAGATGCACGGGACGGAAGAATATCAGCACTATTAAATGAAGCAGGCGAAAGAGCGGCGGATAAGGGGAATACTGTAAGAATATCCAGCGCAACAAGTGAAACTGATCCGCAAGTACCCCCGGACAAAGAGGTTGTCATAGCAGCAGAAGAGCCTCCTGCCATCAAGGGTCCAAACGACATGCTCGTTGACTACTTTGTCTCCAACGAATTGATGTCACAGAGTGATGCTAACGGTTGGGTGACACGAAACGTAGTAAACTACAAAGAGGGCAGCATAACCGAGCTTGAAGACGATCAGTCAAAGTCTAAATTTATAAACTACTTGCTTACAGAAACGGTTCCGGGGTCTAATCTCCGCGCCATAGACTTGCTTGCAAGCGCGACAGAAAAGACAACCGAACCTCTTGATCAGTTAGAAATACGAGTGATGGAAAAATTCGTTCAAGAGTACGGAACTCTCGACGATAAGATCAACCTGTTGGTTGCAATGAATCCAAAATACTCCGGTGTAAACGTCCAAGGGTATCAATACGTTGCATATCAGGGTGGAGATGCTGTCAGCGGAGAAGCCGAAAGTTTCTTTGAACAGAACAGGGCCGTAGAGACAGCATACGGAAATGCAGAACGCTTCCTCCTTGGGGCTATCAACACATACGAACTGTCTGATGGTTCCATCACAAAGCTAGGTGCCCAAGCAGGACAGATTGCTCTTGGATTCGACGGCTTCTTCTACATGGTGGACAATGTCATTGCTCCCGCAGTAGAAGAACTTCCATTTATTGGTGCCGTGATCAAGCGTGCGCGAGGCGGCGAAGGAGAGATTCTAGCAGGTTCTGTACAGGAACAATACGTAGGACTCAAGCGTGCTGCTATGGGCATGACCGATCAAGTTGTACGCTTTAGCGACTTGACGGTTTCCGAACAAAAGCAGTATTTGAAAGAGCGCGGATTTGCTGGCACTATTGAACAATTTGAACAGCAAGAGGCAGAGGCACGTCGCATTCTTGATCAGGAGTTCGACGCCCTGTCTCGCGAACTGGTGCCATCTCTAGATGAGAATAAAAATCGTGTTGCTGACACCGCAAAAGAAGTAAATCTAAAGTACGCTATGAGAGCATATTATCGCTACATGGCAGCGTACGCATTGGCTAGTGCGACACAGGGCGGAACAGGTGGTCGTACAATCTCTGACCAAGACGTGTTGAACTTCCTGAAAGCATTCCAGACAGACAGCCTGTTATCTAATCCAAATACAGAAAAGGCTGTTCTAGAGACTATCCTGACAGAAGTCAGGCAACAGAAGTCTATTGCAGGCAAACTGGCACAGGGTGGACCCACTGCAATCGCGACAATGAAGATTCTGAAAACAAAAGGTTCCGAGTTGGTTGGTCTGGATATGAATAAGATGGCTATGAATGTTCTCGGACGCAAAATAGGAAACGTGTCCGACAATAACACAGGCGTGAAACCAAAAGTCACCGGCCCTACTCCCGCACAGATACTAGACAGAATAAACACGATAAGAGTAGAAAATGGTGAAGATGAAGCCTCTACACTTAGCACAGATGATCCGTATTACACAGACGCAGTAGACGAACTTAATCAAGAACTGGGTATATAATTGATGGTCGATCCTATCCGCGAACAGATGGACAACATTGAACGTGACGCCAGCAAGGTATATCGCGTGGACAATCCCTACAAGGATTTTCGTGCGCCACAATACCCAGAAGCTGCACCTATTCCCGACGATAAGCAGCTTAGTGATCTGACTTCCGAGGAAATAAAAGCAAGGTTCCCCCAGCTATACGACAAGCCGGAGACAGCAAGTCCTGCAACAATACCCCCTGCCTTTGCGCCTATGGCTCAAGAAGAAACAATCTTGGGTATCCCTATCGGTAAGCGTCCCTCCGCAGGCGTCACAGAGATGGAGCCTATGCTGGAGTTCGACATCTTCGGAAAGGCTATTGACAAAGAAAACAGAATGACCGTGGCGTTAGCAGGGGCAGGTCAGGTTGTAAATCGTACCTACACCCCGGGAGTAGACTACGATCCTCGTCTCGTTGATCCTAACGTATCTCTGCGCGACATCATCGACTTCTCAAAGGAGGGTGCCCGTAACGCATTTACGACCCACACCTTCTTCCACGACAAGGATGGTCGGGCATACAAAGTAACGCCAGAAAACTACCCTAGTCTTGACGCGCTGATAGACTACGCTGACACTGTCGGGGCTGTTGCCTACACAAACAAGGACGGCAAGAAGCGCAACTTCCCGTGGATCAAAGAGCTAACGCGCCAAATGAAGCTGCCAGCGGACGTGTCAACAGACGTTGTTGATCCCGAGACTGGCAGGGTTATGTCTACGTCCGACATCGTAACCATGCGGCAACTAGAGTTAGCCATGCACGCGAACGGAATTCTGTCGTACAATCTTGCTGGCACAGAACTTGGTGGCGCTCTGTACGCACGGTACTTGAACGAGGTGCTGATCGAACGTGGCGTGACTGACGAACGCACACGGGCTATTCTTATCAAGTCGCAAACATCTGCACCGACTATGGGCGATTTGCAAAAGATTGCTGGTAACGTCAGCGACAACGCCATCCGTCCCTTCTTTGAGGTGGGTCTGTTAGGATTCGGAGAGGCTGCGGACATTGCCGATTCGATTATCCAAATGATTCCTCTCGCCGATAGATTCGCGGGTGTTGACGATATACGCCCCCTGAAAGAGTTGGGCCTGCCTGTTGACTACGAGCGCAGACAGGAAGTAATGCGTAAAGTGTACGAAGACTTTCCGTCGGCGTTGCAAAGATACTATATCAGTATTGGCGCAAACATATCGCTGCCCCAAGCTCAAATTCTGGCCTCGCGTTACTCGGGCATGTTGCCCCGTGGCATACAACTGTTTGCAGAAATACGCAGTGGTAGCGGGATTGTGAACCTGTCTCGCAAGTTTTCGTCCGTAAAAGAAATGCGTAATTTTCAAAAGTGGTCGGAAAACAAGCTGGAGACCGATCCCAAAAATTACAATTCCGAAACAACATTTGACAAGTTGTTAGAAGGCTACACAGAAGAGACAAGTCGTATTCTTCGATCCGAAAAAAATATCAAGGATCGTATCCGTGACTATTATCAGATTGAAGACGCCAGTCTGCCTAAAGACCAACAGGTGCTTTACACAGAAGCGAACTCTGCTCTAATTCTTGCAACACAAAGGAAGAACGACCTGCTTGCAAACATCCGTAAGCGGGGTCAGCCTATGACAGATCAAGAAAGATTGCGTATAGACGCTCTCAATCAAAACATTAGCCTGCAAACATCTCGCTTACGATCCATAAAGTTAAGTCGTAGTGTGCCTCAGTTCGTGAAGGATTCTAACGTACAAGACAGATATCTCGTTGCAGGTTCTGCCACCATAGGTCATTACCTACCCGAATTCTACAACGTCGATCCCGAGATGGGAGAGCTAGTAGGTCTGCTGGCTGGTGCTGCTGTTTCTTTATCCGAGGGTAAGTTTCGTCTGTATCAAAACTTTACATCGGGAGGATTTGGGGGCAAAGGCGCACGCCTGAATTATCTGGTAAGCAACTTGATGGATGGGGGTAACACCTCTTTTAACGAGGGGCTTTTGGGCAGAGCGGAAGTGATAGGTAAGTACGAAGATGAACTAATATCGATGGGTGTTACTCCCGATTTAGCTTCTGTATCCGCTACAACTATTCTTGATCTTGCTGCCCTAAAATATTTTGAAGAGACGACAAAAGAAGCAGTCGCCATAGGTAAGCTACTTGATAGTGAAGCGCAAGACGCGCTATCACGTAACCTGAACAAGCAAAAACAGCTTGTGGGTGAACTGCGCGAAATACTAATGAACAACGAAGCTATAAGTCCCAAGAGCGACTTCTTCAAGATGGTCGATACAGGTATTAAATCGTTTGAAGCAAATGCGAATCGGCTTGAGAAGTTGGTGGGCACCATAGTGGGGAACGACGTTAGCTATTTCTCTGCTGTTGCTAGACAAAACGGCGGCTTGGCTGTTACTCAAAAGCCAGATAAAACTGTGGCCGCTGCAATCGAAGCCCTCTCTAATGACAAGCTGCTAGACCCAGATGCCAAGCCCGGAGATATAGCCAGAAGCGCAGCCAACATTCGTAAGACTACGGCCCAAGACGCGGCAGTAGGCGCACAAAAAATTGTCCAGACAATAATTACGGACCCTGATTTCGTAGGTCCAGCACAATTATTCGATGAAGCAGGCGTTGCAATACCGGCGCAGTCGGCTGCTGCTGCACTTGCCAGAGATGAACCCCTCACTGTCAAACGCGCAGACCCGACCACAGGGGACGACATCGAATATCAACTCGATCCCGTTGATATCAATTCACCGGGGCACCTGATGGCGTATCAGCTTCTGGGTAAGCACGCAGTAGATAAATCTATAGCCAGCCGCCCCTTCATTGCGCTGGAAGAAGCTACTGATACACGAGCGTTCATTGATGTGAACGGAGACAATGTCACTGGGACACCCACCGTAGACATATCCGATATATTTGCTGGGCTTTTGACGCCGGATGTTGCAAAGGAAGAACTTGCAGGTCTAGCGCTCTTGCAAAAAAAATCGTTAAAACCGTCAGAACGTGCAGGGCTTCTTGCTACAGTTAACGAACTTACTGATCCCTTCTTTGATTCTGCAGCCATTGACGGAAAAACGACAAAAGCAAAAACAATCGACGGAATGGTAAAAGCCATACAGGAACAAGACCCTACATTCCGTGTGACTTCAAATAAGATTTCGGACAAGCAATTTGACGTTGCTCGATGGATTAGCACGAACAAAAATGTGTCCCTCATGCGTATGAACATGAGCCAGCTTTTAGAATTTGATCGCACTCTTACCGGACTTAGCTATTCTGCGGCAGACCCAAAAATCCGCGCAAAGTACAAGTCCGCACAGGCGTCTACGATGGAAGCGTTCGACAACATGGAAATTAACGGTCAACGCATTGATGAAATGCAAGTTGAATTCGAGGGTCAGGTGCGAAATGTTGTAGACGTTCTTCGCATAGGAAAAGCGCGTTGGTCCGACTTCAAGAACAGGTGGTACGATACCTCGGAGAGAGGCAAAGAAGTTGCAAGACTTCTGTCGTGGGGAAATCAGAAGAGTGTAAACGTCAGCACTCGTGATCCTTTTGGCATAGAGTTCTCTGTGAATCCATCAGAGTGGATTAGCGTTCCTAAGCTGCTGAAGATGAACGATGATGAATTGGACACGTATTTTTCTTCGTTTGCAGAGGTGCTAGGCACAGAGAGACGGCAGACCCAGCCTAGCGGTGCGACTGTTCGTAACTTCGTATTCACTGCTACTGATCCTGAAACAGAGTCCTTCCGTCAAATTATGCAGGCAGAAATAGCTCTGCATGTCCATAGAAACTATAAAGACATTGATCCGAACGAGTTTATGGACGGAATCCGACGACTGGAAAAAAGGTTTACGATGGAGAACCCGGACGGAAGTCAGGTTTCGATGTTCTCTTTCGCTGATACTGTAGACGATCACCTTAGCTACGACACTTTAGACGCCGCTGTAAAGAAGGATGCAGATGCTAAAGCCACGACTGCGATCAAAGAAGCAACAGCAAAATTTGTACAGCCTGCACAGGATCAAATACGAGCGACCAAAGAGGCAGTTAAATTTCTGCAAGGTTTCAAGCCAGAGGTCAAGGGCGTCAACGATCTAGGCAAGAGTTTTGCAGAGTTGGGAAGTGTTGGCTATCGTAATCTCGTTGAAAACGTATCCAAGTCCACAGGTTTGGATGAATCTGCTGTGCGAAATGCTCTTAGAGAAGTTTACATTCGCGACATGGTGATGGCATCGTATGAACAAACTAATCGCACGATGCGTAAAGCAGACGGAGAGATCGCAGATCAAAGCGTTCACAACTCGGATGTCGTTCGCAGGTATCTAGGCACAGGTGATCCAGAACAGGCTAAATTTATACGCGAAGAAATACTAGACTTCGACATAGCAGAGACGGGTGTAAGTCACTACGATAACAACAACAACATTGCACGCTTCCTCGCTGAACTAGACGCGGACCCTCTGGCAAAGAAAATAACTATCAAGGGCATTCCCCGGGCAATGTCCATCGAAAGCTACATCAGTCGCTTTTACGCAATCAACAGAAATGTTGTTCGTCCGCAATACGTCGGCACAGAAGCTGTCATACAACAGATGCGGTTTAGCAAGTTTTCGTTCCTGAAGGCTGTCGTCAGTGATCCTGATTTGGGCATTTTGTTCATGGAGATGGTACGCACAGGACGACCCCTAGACCCGCGCAGAAACGCTCAATTTGAAGCTCTATTGATACAGGCTATAGGCGAAGACAACGCTCTGTATGGCACTGAACCTGCCGTTACGACCACGCAGGATGGTCAGCGGATTAATGTATATGCTGATCAGGGGTATTACAACGACGATCCAGAAATCGTCAAGTCCCTCGGGGCAGACAAAGTTCGCCTACCAGAAGCACGCCAAATTGAAGCTGGTGAGCGTAGAGCAGCAAAGGGCTTCCCCGAGATGCGGGGGGCGGCTGCAGAGTTGCGAGAACTGGGCGTAGAGCCATCAGTGTTTTCGGCAATAGATCAATAAGGAGAAACCCATGAAGATGTACAACAACGGCCAACGCAAGGCCATGATGTATGGTGGCATGTCAAAGCGTAAGCCGATGATGTACGGCGGCATGGCAGCCAAAAAGAAAAAGCCCCGCAAGAAAGCTCAAATGGGGGGCATGATGACCGCTACACAGGGTCAGCAAAATCAAATGCAAAATCAGACGATGCAGAAGCCAAAGATGCCGATGATGGGCATGAAAGAGGGTGGCAGTCTGAAGATGGTAAACGTAGACGGTAGGATGGTCCCAGAGTTTGCCGCAGACGGCAAAGGTGCCAAAGACCTGAAGAAGGGCGGCTAGATATACCCGCCTGACTTATCCATCATCTCATCTGTTACTGAACTAAAGTAACGCAACATGGACGCTATGGAGTGTGCCCCGTCATAATCGGGCACCCCGGCGTCCATTTCTCTTTGGAACTCTTCCGGCCTGATCATGTCCTTTGCAAGCTCTACCTTGCCATCCTGTCGTAAATATACATTGAATGAAAATAGATTCGCCTTCATGTCTCTTCCCCTAGTAGACACTNANATGTAATTGTGTATGGCGGGGGAAGCTTCATGGGTATGCTCATTATACCCGCTGTCATTTCTTCTTGACGTTCCCTGCACGCCTCTACCGTGGGCTTCAAGCCCAAGGTATCTTCAAAATTGTAGCACGGGCCGTCAGGAAAATAGATCGAACACACCACCACGACAGCCTTAAACATCACGTAACTCCTCTATCGTAAGATTATAGCAGTCTGCCCGTACCTCGTATCCGTTGTCGGGATCAAAGTCCCCCTTCTTCATAAACTTTGCCTTCTCGAAATACTCTTCCTTTGGCAAGAATCCCAAAAACCATCCCTTAGAAAAATCTTTCAGCACACGGGTAAACGCATAGATGTCACACTTCTGACGTGTGTTGTAGTTGCTGATGCTGCACGAGTAATGGGGCAGCGGTGTGGCAGATGTCTGCTTGGTTTTTACCTCGACTTTGCGACCATCGTCCAAGATGATGTCGTAGTCAAAAGAGTTGTTCCATTTGCCGCCCATGGCCTCAATCGCGATTTGCTCACCGAGGAAGCCTGCTACGCTTCCGCCGCCCCTTAGTATCGAGTTATGCAGTAGACCCATCTCAGTGGCCTTCCTACGGCCAGCAATCAGCATTNNGTCACTTATCTNNACTTCGATCAACGATCTTCCTCCACTCCTTGTAGCAGGGGTGATTTCGAGGTGGGTCATGCTGGACCCATCCCTTTCCCTGCTTCCATACTGGGGGTTTATTTTTTTTGTCTGTCATTTTTGAACCTGTGCTTAAAGAACACAACTAAGTTGATAGCAGTGTTGACAGTGATAGCCCCAATGAGCCACCACTGCCACCACGTTGGCATGTCTCCCCCGTCTGTCATGCCGCGTTCAAATCGACAACTTCACACACGCCAGCCGTGCAGGCCAACTCGCGAGAGCCTGATGTGTTGTCTTCCCGTTCGTATTCGGACAACGCCTGCCAGTCGATATTGAGGTAGCCGTACGCTTGTTGCCACTCCAGATAATCTTCGCGTTCGATGTCCTGATAGGGTGCCTGTTGATAGGTATGATCGCTGTGCGGCAGGAACGACACGCCCGACGCCACGTCGAAGTTCTCGTACACCCACGCGCCNACGTCCATCCACTCGTCCTCTTTGACCGTNATGGTCACAGACGGCTTGTGTTCGCACCAGTGAACAGCGTACGTNTTCCAAAGCTCTAGCTGTTCGATNGCTGTCATATCATTGCGAGTGACCGCACCNTCAGGCGACTCCATNGCAAANGAGAACACAGTNGTGTTGTCCGGCTTCATCACNTCCGGCTCGTTNTACACNCCCTGTTCCTTNAGGAACTGTGTCAGCGGGTCTTTGTTGTCTCCNCGAACTGTGCGTATGTAATACTTACTGTGTCTAGCGTGAATGCCGCTTGCAGCGTCCACCAGTTGCGATACAGTACCCGACGGTTTTACACAGGTGATGGCAGCCGACTGTGGAATACCAAGCCCGTTCGTTGCCAAGTCCCAATTTGTGTCTACGGCCACGCGCTTCATCTCTTCGAGCCAACGGGCGGAATCGACGTTCTTTGATAAGACGTGATGATCCATGATACCAGTCAAGGATACGCCCAACAATCGTTCTTCTTCTGTGTTGGTCTTCCATATCTTCCTCAGATACTTGAAGTCAGTGAGAGTGGACTGCAGCGTGCCCAAGATAGTCGCAAGATGGACCTTTTCTTTCAGGTCTTCCAGTGTGTCGTAGTCACGTACAACCACCTCTGACAAGTTGCAAAACTGGTAGGGACGCAGGATGATCTCGCTGCAGGGATTGGTGCCCCACATGTGTCCTGTCTCGCGACGTTCATTACGAGCAACTTGCTTGTCGGCAGCGTCACGATTGAAGATGCCACGCTCCCCAGACTTGGAGTCATACAGAGACAGCCACTCGCGCATGAACGTGCCCATCTCGGGCTTGCCCTTGTAAGCAACAGAATTGTTAGCCAGCGCACGCTGTCCCTCGTTCTCCCACCACGCACCCGACTTGGCGTGCGCCATCTGATCGTCGTTCAGGTTCGACAGACTAATGAGAGCGGAGCGACGTACGCCGCCTACCACAACGACCTCACCCACCTTGCACATCAGGTCGTGACACTCGATAGGAAACAGGCGACGACCTTGTGCCTTTACAAATAGTTGTACAGCAAAGTTAAACAAATCTTCGAGCGGACCCGGGCCAGAGGCACGACCACCCATCGTCTTCAGACGCGCACCAGACGGGCGTATGGCAGACAAGTCCCACTTTGGGATGTGTCCTGCATACAACAATGCAATCAGTTCACGCAGCGCCTTGGCCCATCCGGGCTTGGAGTCNCCNACTTTGATCACNGTGTCTGTNGGTTGCATACCGTCACTGATNACCGGNAGCTTGTCNACGTTCTCNCGCTCNACAGANAAGCCCACGCCTGTGCCACACATCAGGATGTACATGCACTCGTCAAACGCACGNGGGCTGTCNACAGGGATGTANCTACAGTTGTANCCACANATGTTGTCNCGTGCAAGAGCGGGACCAGCAGTCATCATGGCACGCATNGACGGCATGATGTCCTGACTAAGTATNGCCTGACGTANCTTGCCCACATCACCGGGACACATATACTCTATNTCAAAGTCGTGCTTCTCTTTGACGTGATCGACCATNAACTGCAGATAGCGTTCTACAGTCTCGTCCCAGTTCTCTCGNCGCTGTTCATCGTCAAGCCANCGTGCGTAGCGGGACTTGTGGATNAACTGCTGNTAGGNTGTGGGCAANATGTTATTCATCATTTATCTCCTCNATNANTTTNTCTAAGTACCACTTCGCCTTTTCTAGGTCTTGGACGCCGTTCTTGTAGCGATAGCGCCAGAGGTACTTGATGATGTTTCCTTGCAGGTAATATTGATAGCCTTCATCTGTGGCAGCGCGTATGGCTTCGATGCACTCAACCCCTGCCTGATTGTAGTGCGGCGGGTTGTTTACCATGTCCGCCATCCAGTTGGCGTTGGCTGCCCCCTGCATGCTTGCCATGCTTTCCTGTTCCATGCGCTTCTTCATGTACTCTTCGTGTCTCATTGCTTCTTACCAAAGTCTACCTTGATGATGTTCTTGCCCGGAAGTCTTTCTACGTTTGCACCGTTGCCTGTGACTTCTTCCATCACATGCTTCTCATGTTCAAAACGCAGACGGGCCAGACCTGCCGCCATGACCCGATCAAAGTCAGACTCCATTAGCTCTATCAGTCCCGACAACACAACGGTGCCAGCGGAAAAGTAGTCGTCGTCTTCATCCTCGACAGTCGTGTCGTAGGCAGCCATGTTGAGGCTGTCTTCGTCGTTTGTACGCAGGACAATGTACCACCTGTCTTGCAACAGGCTGGCCCTCTCCAGCATCGACTCCATATCATTTTCGTCCATTTTTGTACCAACCCTCCGGTATGCTGCCCTCGGCCCACTCGAAGCCATGGCGGTCAGCCCAAGCACCGTACGTGGTCTTCGACCCCTTGTAAATCTTATTGCGTGCGTTCTGGAACAAAAGGCGAATATCCAAGTCCGGATTCTGTTCCTTGACAAGTAACATCTTCACACGGTCGTTCTTGTCGAACTTGCCCTTGGCCTCTACGAACACATCTGTGGACGGGAAGTAGAAGTCGGGGGTGTAGGTGCGAGGCTTGGGCACGAACGTAACCTTACGCTTTTCGTACTCGAACTTTACATCTCGCTGTCGCAACGCTCTAGCCACGTTCAACTCGAAGTGCGACCTGTATCCCCCCATGCTCTTCATAGTGACATTCCTATCGAGTCCATTCTTTTTTTCATGTAGCCTGCCAGTTTTGGGGATAGTCTTTGTATACTGTCCATTTCTCTTGAGAGGGGCAATATCGGCACACACACATTTGCTCCGTTGAAAGATAGGCGACTGATGTTTTGTAGTTCTATTTCGATCTGACGCATATCCCGCGCCTCTGTCTCGGCAGTGAACAGACCCATGTCAGAGTAGTTGTCTCGCAACGTGAAGGGCAGGCCGCGTTCGTGCTGACGCATGTACACGACCTTGCGCTCCCCACCGGCTTGCGAGACAGACTCGACAAAGACGTGGTGCATGTCCTTGTTCAACTCCATCAGATCGATGTCGTAGTCTCGCACGAAGATGTATGGCATCACAAAACCCTCTTCTTCAAGCGGCTGTACCATGCCTTCGGTCTGTTCTTGGCACGGGACGTGACCTTGTCGTGATACACAGCGTTGGGCCAGCAGTGATGCTTGAAGCCACACATGCTACACTGTTTTGCAAGCAGCTTGTTGCCCGTACGGACATCCTCGCCGTCCTTGCGAAACGTCTCGAATTCGTCCTTGAAGTCCACCCGAGGTTTGACACTCGGGTCTGTCAAGATTTTGACACGCCGTGCAGCGTCCTTGAGATATTCCTTCTTGTCGTCTTGACACCAGTCAGGCACGTCCACGACAGCTATCTCTCCGCTGGACTTGTTGACCACGATCCAGCCGCCAAAGGGCAGGCCCACGGCCTCTGCATACAGGAAGCCCTGCATAGCGTAGCCAAAGGGATCGTCACGCTTGATGGCCTCGTAGCCACCTGCGCCCGTGTACTTGTACTTGTACGCCCACTCGCTTGCGGACTTGATGTCCCAAACTTTCTCTTCGCCAAGCTCGTCACGCAGGATCACGTCAAGGGTGCCCTTGATCTTGTGCCCAGCTATCTCTAGTTCGACGGAGCGTTGGAAGTCTACGATCTCGACGCCTGCCTCTCGCAGTGCCATCATCACGACGGCCTCTGTCAGATCGCCAAACAGGAAACGGAATATAGCGTTATACTCCATCTCTTCTTTATGGCCCTCGCGCTCCAGCAGTTGCTGACACAGAGGGCGTCCCAGTCCAGACATGCGTATACGATAGCCCTCGTCACCACGGCTCATTTGCTTGGTGATGGCTTCTGTGCAGTCTTTGGAAAAGGAATTAATGCTTTCCGGGGAGACACTTACGTCCCCCCGGAGTGCGTTTATCAGGAAGTCTTGGACTTTAAGTTGCGTGAACATCGACGAAATCCGACGCTAGATCGCTTTCGTCATCAGTTGCTACAAGCTTGACTGCTTCGCGATATTGGTTAGTGACAGTCTCATTGTGAGCCTTCACTGTGTCCCCGAACATCCGCATCAGTTCCTTGTCTTCTTCCTTAATCTCCACGGCCTTTGCAAAGCTGACCACGGGCGTCCAGTACGTCACGCTGCCCTTCTTGTTCTTTCCGGTAGAGAAGTTGGCGACAGATTTTTGCATCACCTTCTTCTGCTTGTTCAGCGTGTCGATGAAGTCAGCAACGGGCTTGAAGCCAGACCTCTTGAAGTAAGAGATGATTGGCTGATCAACGACCTGCACCCCGTTGCCGTCTGCGTCTACAAAGTCACCAGTGATCTTGCCATAGATGACTTGATTACACACCACAGAGCGTGAATGCAGGTAGGCAGGATCGTCCTTTGACAGCGCATCCTCTTGCTCCCGTGTCAGGCGGCCACACTTGTTGCCCCCAAGACTGTCCGGGAAGTCCCCTGACAGCACGGTCTTCTGGACCGACTTGCAGGAGAAGGAGTTTGTCTCCTGATCCCACACGCTATACTCGTAAGTTCGCAACAGAATTTGTATGTCAACGGAGGGCGCGTAGATCATCTTGCCCTCGTACATCATCTTCCATTCACCACGGGTCAAGGGCTTGCCCTCGTCATCCTCTGCATCGTAGTTGATGTTGATGCGAGGCAGTCCGACCTGACGGTTGCCGCCAGTTGACTGTCCCGATGCGTCCATCAAAGCCTGATCATCGCCAGACTCAAATGCTTGGACGAGTTTATCCACATCGTCAAGTGCCGCTACATTTGTCCCTAACATTGTCACCTCGTTCTTTAGGGTTGTAGAAAGATATTACAGACTAACTTCTTCCAAGTCAAGCCAGTTTTTACCTATTTTTATTTCTATGCCCACTGGCATATCATAGGTCAGTCCGTATCTGCGAATAGTTTCAAACGGTAAGGACAGCATTGCGTGTTGCAAAATTTTTATGCACGTGTCCTTTTCATCTGGATGCACATCCATGACAATCGAGTCGTGGACCGTGTTGCAAATCACACTGCGGATGTTGGCATCCGTAATTGTTTTCTGTAGGGACACCAGAGCCAGAGGAAGAAGGTCCGCAGTGGCAAATCCCTGCACAGGGTAGTTGCATATAGCGGTGCGGTTGGTGGCTGTGCCCCACTCTGTCCACTTGCATCCCGGAAACATGTATTCCCGACCGGATGGTAGTCGGACCTTTTTGTATTTGACTGCATGTCGTTGCAACTCCCCGTGCCACATAGTGATGTCTTCGTACTTCTCTTTGAAGGCACGGTAGTACCGCTTCTGTGCATCCGTGCCTGTGGTGCCGCCATACAAAGGCTTGAAGGTGTGGGCCTTGGCCTGTTGCCGTGTACAGCCAATCACGTCCGCTGTGTAGCTGTGTACGTCTGTGCCGTCTCGCACGTCAGCATATGCCTGCTTGTCCCCCGCGAGAAAGCCAGCCACACGAAACTCTAGTTGCGAGTAATCTCCCTCCATGATAAGGCCGCCCTCGAAGCGGCTCTCGACAACCTTGCGTATTGCGAAGGTATTACCACGTGGCATATTTTGAAAGTTCGGGTTACGAGACGAAAGGCGACCCGTCGCCGTAACACACTGCATGAATTCCGGATGGATGAAGCCGTGGTCATCGACGTTGTTTTCCATGCCCTCGACGAACGTGTTGATGTACGTCTTGAGGGCGTTGTAGCGAGTATACGCTGAAACAAATTCATGTGCATCCCCCTGCAAGTCTTCAAGTTGCTCTTCCAGTGTGGTTTTGTCAGTGCGGAATCCTGCTGACGCTGTGTCAAACGAGTTGCGTGGCACGATCTTGAAACCAGCCACTCTGCCCGTGGACGTGTAGAAGACACCACTGCCACCACAAGCCTTGCACACACGCATGGCCTTGCCCGGACTGCCGTCCTTGCGGATGCTTTGTATGCGGCCTGTGCCGTTGCACTCCTGACACATCTCTCCACGTGTGCGATACACAACGTCGGTGTGACGACGCACAATACCGCGAAACTCGTTCTCCGACATGCGAGTGCGCTGCTTGGGCTTCATGGTCGAGCCACGCATCTCATGCCCCAGATTGAACATACGCGCCCACTCCTTCTTGTCACGCACACGACGCGAATACAACAGGACACTGCGATCATCTGGGCTAGACAGATTGATAGGCGTGTCACCCATGGCTTCACGGGCCAACTCCATTAGTCGCGCCTCTAACTCCAGCATCTCTTGTTCGTATTGCTTGCGTATGTCAGCAAGCGTGTCCAGATTGATACGCAGTCCGTTGCGTTCAATTTGTGACAATACGTCGGTCATCTCCAACGACAGCTTTAGTGTCGGCACTAGGCTCATTGTATAGCTCCTCGAATGTCACGCCATAGGCGTCTAGTTGTTTCAGTGCAATCTCTTCCGTAGCAAGCACGTCTGCACGACCGTACTCTTCTATTATCTCCCACGGTATGTCGTAGAACGTCTTGCCCTCCTTGAGATACGGCTCCACAAGGTCCGTCTCCTTTTGGGTGACGTTATACTTTTTTGCAAGAGCAGCAAGTCCAAGAGGCCAACGTCTTGCACGGGCCAAAAGATATTCCGCAACCATCGTATCATAGATGTGTCCCTCGTATGTAAAGCCGCACTCTCGTATCCACGTTAGATCAAACTTGATGTTGTGGCCCACGAGAACGTCAGCATAGTTCAGTGCCAGTTGAAATCTGTGTGTAGCATTGTGTGTAGGAGGTTCAGTTGAGTGATAATAGCAGTCGTAGTCCACGCCGCTGATCAACCACTTGTATCCGATTGATACCAGCCTGTTGCCAAAGTAAGGCAGGGGCGTGTGTCCACCACCACGCTTCTCGACATGGGTTGTCTCCACGTCAAACGTCAAAACATTCATCAGAAGTACACCCCCTTGTTAATGTCGATCTGTGCGTGGATCATGCCGTGCCAGCCATTCAGTTTGTTTTTTGACACACAGATGTGGCGCACGTCGTTCTCCACCTCGCTTGATCCGGTCTTGCCAATACCAATGATGATGTCAGCTTCACCAGCCTTACCTGTACGCGAGTTGTCCAACATGCTGTAGTCAATAAACTGACGGTCGTGTGCCTCGTAGCTTGCCTGACTGACAGCCCACACAAGCATCTTGTTGCGCTTGGCAATCTCTCGTGCGTACACATAGATAGCTTTCAGTCGCTCATCCTGACGGTTGAACTCGCCCTTGATGCGGAACTTGTCTAGCTGATCCATAAACATCACGTCAGGCTTGTTCAACTTGGCATACTCGTCCGCCTCTTCAACAGACGTGCCAACCGAATCCATGACTCGTAGATACGGAGCCACCTCTGTCAGATATCTCTGTGCCAACACGGCACGCTGTTGCCGCATCTCTTCGTCCGTCACCTCAAAGAAGGACTGGATAATACGCAGCTTGATGCGATCAGCAGGCTCCTCGTTCGCCCAGTACACAACCTTGACGCCCTGTCGTATGTACGATGCTGCAAGAAAACAACAGAAGGTTGTCTTGCCAACTTCCGGTCGGGCAAACAAGATGCCAAAGTTACCACGGTCGAGACCCGGCACCTCTTCGTGTATCAGATTGAAATCAAAGGGAAAGTCAGGGTCTTCGGCCACGTCGTCAAGCAACTCGTCGAGGTCACTCGCCACTTCTGTGTAGGTTGTCTTGTCCGACATGCGGCCATCATCGACAGCATCAATCAGTCGCTGTAGCTCTCCAAACTCTTCGCTTTCGCCCGTGAAAATTTCGATTGCTTTTTCACCGATAAGACGTGCGCGGTCACGCAGCCAAAAGTTCTGGACCATGTCAATGTGCATGTCTGTATTGTCAGGGTTGCCCGACTCCAGTTGCACAATGATCTCGTGGACCGAATCCCGCGCACTCGACGGCATGGCAGGATTGCGATCATCAAACAAAGCAGCAAGCTCTGTCGATGTCATCGTCGTACCATACTTTGTGTGACTGTACACAATCGTGTCGAAGATATCTCGCATCTCTTTGGTGAACATGTCACGATCAAGAGTGTTTTTTACTTGCGAGAAGAATTCTGCGTTTAGGCAAAAGCCTAGTATTTGTTGGTCAAGCGATACGCTCTTCAATGTATTCGTCCCTTTCGTCATCCATCATGTTTTTCAAGTCGTGTTGCAACACAGCCAAGCTAGTTGGCACAAGAAAATACAGACGCCGCACCATGTCAAGTGCTTTGTCAGTCGCATCCTTGTCGAGTGCAATGAACACGCGCTCGTAATTCTCTAGCCTTTTTATGTGTTCATTCAATAGGTTAGTACCGAGCAGCGCCATGCCAGTGACCTTGTTGCTGATAGCACACGCACTGGCACAGTCCTCGACTACAAAGACCGTGCCGTGATTGCCACACACAAATGGCACCTGTGACTTGCCGTATCGATACCACTTCGGGCGCACATCGTTCAAGGCACGCCCCACCGCATCAACCATGCGCTTACCATCATTGACCATGTACACCACACGATGTCGCTGGAAGTCGTAGCGAATGTCAACGCGACCGGCAAGATACGCATCGTAGGAATTTACACGCCGCACATGCAACTCTGCATCCCTGTTGCGGGACAGACTGACGAACGTGTGCGGTGGCTGAAAGGCGTTGTCAGCAACTTCTTCTGTCGGCTTTGCAAGCTTTCGTACAAGTGCGTGCGTTGCAAACTCTTTTGTCAGCTTGACGCCAGTGCGGCCCTTGACGTTGCAGTCGGCATGGAAGCAGTACCACATGCGTTGCACACCATCGTCCGTGACGCTGAACGTGTTAGATTTGCCACACACAGGACAGTCGGATCGATATTTTGTCAGCGGCTGTATGTCGAGCGACTCGACGTATGTCGTCAGCCATTGCGGTGATTTTGTCACTTTTGTTCTCCCTAATTTTTGTCAACGTAACCCGTACAGATATCTATTGACAAGCAAAATTTTGTCGGCCACTATTAATAACCCCCCTATGGGAGATACCCCATGATAAAGAAAATAGAGAAAATAAATCCCATTGCTAAATCCCTTCGGGATAGGCTCTACAGGAAAAGAGTCATCCAAGACAAGAGAGAAAAGCAACGGGACAAGCTACACAAGAAGGACATACGAGATGGGAAGACCTCACAAGATTCGTGAAGATACAAAGACTTACAACTTGTTGATGACAAAACGTCAGTACGATATTTTGTCAACACATTCACGCACCATGACCAAGGCTGGACTAGAACAGGTCGCAGTTGCTGACCTAATTCGCGAGGCTATAGACATCTACATTGAAGCACTGGAGGACAGCGACTATGACGGTGGAAGTAGTGTGGGTTCTGTTGTTAGTAACAGCCTTGAACAAGTATGATTTTGTCACCGAAAATATCGGGGACTACGAGACGGTGGCAGAGTGTCACTTCGCAGCGACACAAATGTTCTGGGACGATATGCCTACGAACAAGGAAGCTGTGTGCATGAGAGTGGAGGAGTACAAACTTGCAGAGAAAGATTAGAGTGTTTCGCAACCACAAGGGCGAACAACTACTGCCGATTGTGGAGGAGCGGGTAAAGGGACGTTACGAAGTTGTCGCTCCTGTGTCGTCCGTCCGCATTGGGGAGACACGCAAAGATTTTGTCAGGTCAAAGGCTTGTGTGGACTATCCACGATGGGTTGCACTCTTTGTCAGCAAGAGCGAAAGAGAATGTCAGAGATGGCTTGACAGGTACGAGAGGGTGGTGCTAAAACTGTGCATACCGTACGAAGTGCGTTAGACATCGTTTGGTTCTCCTTGGGAAGCAGGGCTGGTTTTCGGACTGGCCCTGTTTCTTTTTGTGTTGACAGTCGTGTTGCATTACCTGTATGGCTAACTTACATATCGTCAAACAAAGGAGATTGACACATGGAAGTAATCGTAAAAGACGAGGACCGCCGACAGCTTCTGAAGGCACACAATGATCTGCGTAGCATCATCGACAACATACACGAGTGTCACGACATTTGGATGTCTGACGTAGGCAAGCTAGAGTATCTGCAACATCTGTTGCATCACACGCTCAAGTTCACTGCACAGGTTGATGATAAGGGTAACAAGATGTGGTATCGTCCCTATGTCTACGCAGAAGAGGTGCCGAGCGATGACTAAGCGGTTTTACATCGACGCTCGGATACAGCCGTTCGACGGCAAGCTATCAATCGACGTTGACGCTGGATCGGAAAAGCAAGCGTGGGAAAAGGTACGCACGATGCTAGGTGATGCGAAATCGTACCAGTTTCAGTTGCGAACTATGCACGTAGTAAATGACATGAGCCACGCGCCGGGAGAGAGGGAGACGAGCGATGACTAGGTTGTATCAACTGGTGATGGACAGCGAAAAGAACCCGCTGTCCAATATCCCCGACGTAAACACCCGGCACATGATTATGCAAGTTCTTGCGTGGATGTGGTGCATTGTGTTTTCGTTCTGGATGGGATCGATTGTCGTGTTCGGCATCAGTGCGCTTGTCCACGCAATTCTGTTGGCTGGCATCTTTATCACGCTGGGTGTCTTCGAGACCGCCAAACGTAGGCCGCAGTATTTCGGTGGACTTGGCAGAGGCAACGGGGGTGAACATGAATAGATACTATGTAGAATGTGTATCACACTATGAAGAACTAAATACCGGACAAAACCGTCAGCGCACGATGTATTTGTATGTCTATGCCTACAGCCCAGAACAGGTAAAAGACATGCTGAAAGAATATGAAATCATCACACTTGACCAGACGGATTAGGAGGTGAACATGGATAAGTTGTGGGACAAGGCGGTGGACTACTATAATACACACGATGACATAGAGATATTCTTGTTTGTGTGCTGTTGGGCCTTCTTGGGTTGGATGATGTTTCATGCCTTCAATGGCATTATGGAAAGGATTTACTGCTCATGCGTGTGATTGAAAACCACGTTGAATCTTGTCACTGCTGGCACTGTGGCGGCTACGGCAAGGTCTCGTACATACGAGATGGGGATGTCGAGGATTGGGGTCACTGTCACGACTGTGACGGCAGCGGGGAACTGTACCGCGCAAAGATCACACAGACGACGGTGATCCGTGCCTTCTTGACACAAGCAAAACATGCACTAGAAGACATAGACCTGATGGACAGCGACCTTGATCAAATATACACAAAGATCGATCAGGTGGTTGCTGATGTTGAAAACTACGAGAAAAAGGTAGGTACAAGAGATGGGTAAAGTATCTGACTGGCTAATCGAAATGGAAGAAGACGCATCGTATATGACGCGGCAGGAATTCATCGACAAGCACGGCGAGACGGTGGCCGAGATGTACGACGAATTGCAACTCAAGTGGCGGATAGACTATGCCGATCCGGGTGACGGCTTCACCCACCCAGATGATGTGGACTAAATAATGTCAGCCAAAAATATTGTCAGCCTAAATATTGTCAGCCGAAATATTGTCAGCCAAAAGCCCACGACATTGTCGCCCGATTATCCGTGTGACAAATGCGGTGAGCCTGCCATGACAAACGATTCGGGTCAGTTACGCTGTCCGTCCTGTTGGTTGCAAGAAAAGGGAAGACAAATAAAACCTATTGACCGGGGGGGATATTATCCGTAAGTTTTGCCGACGATTAGGACACACGATAAGGAAACGACGAAATGAAAAAACGTATCCACATAAACCAGCACGTCATCCGCGCCAACAAAAAGAATGGCACGAACGACCCGGCCATCACTGTGAAAACGTACAAGCGGAACACGTACGCGCACCGGGTTGAGATCGGCGGCGCGTCTACCGTTGTTTATTCACCAGACAAACCTTTGAACTGCGGCGCACGTGTATGGATCGAAACCGACGCGACCGTCGCGGCGTTCAACGACGAAAAGGTGGTGATTACATGAAACAGGCCACGCTGATCGACCACGAAAAGATGATCTACAATATTGTTAGCGTCTTGCGTGACTCCGACGAGACGCAACACGCGGAAGGTCTTTTGTGGTATCCGAATGCACAGAAGGCGGCGCACGATATCGCACTAAAACACGATGTGCCGGTTTATTTGGTGGTGGCGGTGATTGCCGCGCTATCCCCTAACAACAAATGGACGCGAAATCTTGTCAACGCCGACGCTTTGATCGGGGCATTTATCCGGGGCGACGGCATTGATTCCGTCAAGGTCTCGACCTATCACAAGATGAAGGCGAAGGCATGGGACATCTTGGCGGCGCGTCCGGACTACGACGGGGCAAAAGCCATGCTGAAAGGTCAAAAGATTACGTCCTTTTTCATGGACATTATGGGCGAGTTTAACGTCACGATTGACGGCCACGCACGAAACATTGCCTACGGTGAGCGCGTCGGATTGACTGACGACCGGACAAACATCGGCGTCCGTGAATACCGCGCTTTGCAAGCCGCATATGAAGAGGCAGCACGCCGCGTCGGCCTCATGCCATACCAATTACAGGCAATCACTTGGCGCGTCTGGCGCGACCGGCACGGGATCAAATAATGTCAGCGCCATGCTTCAAATATTGTCAGCGCCATGCCTCTAGTTTGGGGATCGGTTGGGGGTTTCCTGCGCCATTGTTCGGGGGCGGGACTGTCGGGCCGGTCAGCGGTTGCCGCGAGTCGCGGGGCGGCAACCAACTTTTGCCGGGGCTGCAAAACTTTTTTGCGCTCGGGACTTCAACTGGTGCAAAACCTGTGCCATGATTCGGGTGCTGGCGATGTTGCCAGCCAAACGAAAGGTAAAGCTATGCTTGATTTAGTACCGACTAACGACGCTATCCGCCCGGTGGGTGATGGCTGGGAATACCGTCACAACCACATTGACGATCTGTCACTGTATACCGATCACTGCCGAATCCGGCGGATTCCGATCGTTGCCATGCGGCCATACTACAGCGACCTTCACGGCACGGTGGAAGAGCCGCATAACATGGATGACTTCCACGCTCTTTATAACGCCGCGACCGATCAGGTGCTTTCAACCCGGCCTATCGGGAAAACTTACAAGCTTGTTCCCCATGATCAGCTTTTTGCGGCGCAAGCCGAGAAGCTTTCCGAGGGGGACTTGCCGACCGGTAACGTGACGGTGACCGACCGGCTTTATGACGGTGGCCTTCGAGCGCATCGAACCATCCACTTTAACGACCTGTCCGAGAACATCGAACACCTACAGGACCGGGTGGTTTACCGCATGGACATTTTCAACTCGGTGGACATGTCATGGAGCTTTCAAATATTCAGCGGGGCCTATCGCGACCTGTGCCGGAATACTTTGGTATTCGGTGGCGAGAAGGCATATCACCAGAAGCGAAAGCACACCAAAAACCTGTCCGTTGGGGCTTTGATCAGCAAGGCGGCCATGGGGCTTGAATTCTGGCAGAACAACCGGGACCAGATGCAACTGTGGCGGGGCCGGGCTATGAACAGCCAGCAATTCGCCGCGCTGCTGGCCGATACCATCTGCAAGAAAAACGACGCGGCAGCGGAAGCCGGTCAGGGTGACGGTCTTAACCGGCGGCTGATGAATTACCTGCTTCACCGCTTCGAGGAAGAGGAGCGGGAACTGGGCCGCACTATGTGGGCCGGTTATAACGCTCTGACCCATTGGTCTACCCATCTCGACACCGAATGGACCGACGACGACGGGAAGACGTGGAAGACGGGCCGCAAGGATGCCCGGCCTCATTATGTCGCCCGGACCCGTGCCGACGCTGTCCGGACCGTGATTGAGTCTGACCGGTGGCGAGACATGGAAGGATTGGCCTTTGCATGATCTCATTGCCTCAATATTCCGGCTTTGCTGGATTCTCTTGCTGGTGATCATCATCGTCAGCATCATCTAAACGAAAGGAACCAAAACGATGAATATCCCGAAAACACTTCTGAACGATGTCCGCAAGCTTGCGGATCGGTTTGAACAGGTTGTTCGGCAGGACGAGCGCAAGCGGTTGCTTGCAAAATTCCGGGCCGAGACTGGGCGCAAGCCAGTAGCCAAGCCGGAGCCGCTTTATCCGGTGACCGGGCTGCACGGTGAACCTTTGAACGAGACGCCACCGGCACGGGTGAAAACTGTGGCCCACAATACCGATATTGGCCCGGGCCATCATCGGCTGCTGGCCGAACTGGCGAAGGGATATCAGGCCGCGCCAACCATGGCCGGAAACCTCGGGCTTACCCGTTTGACGGTGGTCCGGTATCTGTCCGACCTTCGCAAGGCGGGATATCCGATCAAGGCGAAAAGCACGGGCCGCCGGGCTGCTGGCCGGTATCAGAAGATTTACCGGCTTGACCAGACCGGCTAAACCGTGGCTATAATCCGGGGCGGTCCAGATCGGGCCGCCTCAACTTTTGCAAAAGGAGACGAAACAATGCAAAGCACGATCAAAACCGAACTTACTTCCACCGAAGCCGCCGACGTTTTCGCTATCACCGAACACGAGCTGAAGGTGTTGCGGTGCCATCTCGACGCCATCAACAACCAAATCAGGGGGCTTGAGGCGTTCATGGATTCCATGGGCTTCACTACATGGATCGGCAGCGAATCCCCCCGTTCGATCAAGAAGGCTGAATTTACGGTGAAGACCGACTAACCTGTTCCGCTTCCCGGTGCGGCGGTAGTAGCCCGGGTTTTTCCTCCATACCGGTCACTGACCGGCACTTGCCCCCGGCCATAGCGTCGGGGGTTTTTTTGTGGGCATGACCCACAATAATAGCTTGGCGGTTGTATCGGCGGGATAAATCCGGCGGTCTGTTGTTCGGGGAAGACTGCGCCGGGTGACCTCAAACGACAGCCCGGCGGGTTATCCATACCGGAAAAAATGTCAATGCCGGGGTCTTATCCGCGCGGGATGACCCACAATAAAGGCCGGTGGTCCCCGGCTTGCTGCATGATCTGTCAGGTGGTTCAGGAGCTATCATTGCCGATAATAATCGGCTGACCGGGGTCGGTAGGGCCACCCGGGGGTACCCAGTACTTGTATGCAACCCCGGCATATTTTTTGTATTTTTTTGTTTTTTGTATGGATAAGTGGGCATGACCCGTCATACAGCCCCGGCATGCTATGTCAGCATGACCCCCAGTGTAGAACTGAGGGGATATATCCCGGCGGGTACTAGACCCAGTCTACATACGGATGTTCTGTTTGTCAAGTATTTTGTTTTTTCTGTTGACAATCAGTGTTACTAGCTCTAATATTGTATCGTGGGCCGTTTCATACACGGTATATTCCCACAAATCTGTGCAATTACGCCTGTAACCACGGTGAATAAGGCTGATTGAGACGCCCACACCCTCTTTTTTACATAAAAAACAATGAATCTGCTTCCAAAACAATACAAAGAGCGGGTATTGACCCCTCAACAGAGCCAGTTTCTTGAACTTTTGTTTGAAAACGGTGGAAATGTAACCCAAGCTGCTGTAGATGCGGGGTATTCCCGTGGTTCTGCCCAGTGGCTGAAGCAAACATTGGCAGATGAGATCATTGAACGCACAAAAAGCATACTTTCAGTAAATGCAATAAAGGCAGCAAACCGTGTGGTCTCTACAATTGACAATCCCGCCCCCGAACGAGGTGACGAATTACGGCTAAGAGCCGCTGAATCGTTGCTTAACCGCGTAGGAGTTGCAAAACAAGAGACACATAACCACAACGTACAAGCAATACACGGTGTGGTGCTGTTGCCCCCAAAGAATGAAGTAGTGATTGATGGCTGATTGGCTTTACAGAGCGATGGACCCGTCTACGCCTACTCTAAAAGGCAATCAAACCGTACAGACGACAGATTACACTGTAAATGAAGACGGAATTGAAGTCTTATATGTGGCTCCTACCATTCGCATGGTAGATGGTAAGCTCAAACGATATACTAAAGACGAAGCTATCACTGAAGCCATAAAACGTGGGGACGGAATGCGTGTGCCAAAGGGACTGACTGGTCCCGAGTTCTCCGATCTTCTCAGTAAGCGAATAGGAAAAGCTCGTGGCAGATCAGCCCAAAGCAGCGCCGAAAAAGCGCGGTAGACCAAAAAAAGACCCAAACGCACCCAAGGCCACGTACAACCTGTCTACAAAGGAACGTGCCCGTCGTGCAGCTACAAAGCGAGTCAACGCCGCTAAGAAACGTGCAGCCAAGTCAACCAAAGCCGCAGAGGATAGACGCAGATATGCCCGAAAGCTTGAACAAACTACAACAAAAGTTGAAAAAGCTCTGGTTGGGAACGAGTCTGCCACAATCGATCTTGGGGATTTGGCTGCTTTGCCAGACGCAGTGTCGGACCTTGTTGGAGAAAGTGAAGTTGTTTTCCAACCGAATGACGGACCTCAAACAGACTTTCTATCGGCGGGTGAACGAGACGTACTCTACGGCGGTGCTGCCGGTGGTGGAAAAAGTTTTGCACTTCTTGCTGATCCGCTACGTTANTGTCACAATCCTAATCATCGTGGTCTTCTTCTCCGTCGCACACTGGATGAACTTACCGAACTAATAGACAAGTCCCGCCAACTGTACCCCAAAGCCTTTCCCGGAGCAAAGTTCCGCGAATCAAAGTCTACGTGGGTGTTCCCCTCTGGTGCAACGATCTGGTTCACCTATCTTGACAAAGACAAGGACGTGACGCGCTTTCAGGGTCAGGCATTCAACTGGATCGGCATAGATGAAATTACCCAGTATCCTACACCCTATGTCTGGGATTACTTGCGTTCTCGCCTTCGTACTACTGATCCTGAACTCCAGCAACACCTGTACATGCGCTGCACAGCCAACCCCGGAGGAGTGGGTGGTTGGTGGGTCAAG
>FUFK010039255.1_pt1 | contig 67761 bp, 60 predicted proteins | sample 1021851 | NCBI WGS metagenome assembly FUFK01 (sample SAMEA51879418, study PRJEB19060) | metagenome | reverse complement strand
ACCGCGACGAGGTCGAGGAGCGTGCCGAGCACACCGTCAACGGTGGCGAGGCGCTGAGCACCACTGCGAGCGCGGGCCTCATCGAGCGCAAGGGTCAACGCCTCGGCACGGGCGACCCAACGATGATGATCGGCCTCGGCGTCGATTTGTTCGGCCTGGCGGGTCGCGACGTGCTCCTCGGCGACCTGACGGGCGGACTCGGCCGCCTCGTGGGCTGCGACGAGCGGCTCCTCCTCGTCGTGGAGCGCNCCGAGGTCGGCTCGTCGCCGGGCTGCGTCCGCTTCGAGATCCTGACGCTTCTGCTCGAGTTCGGTGAGCTTGGCCTGGAGGCGGTCCGATTCGCTCTTGCCGCGCTCGATCGCGGCGCGACGGGCGCCTAGCTCGCCACGGACCTCCGATGCCTGCCCGGTCGGCACTGGAACGCCGTCCCCCCACTCCGCCTGGAACGCTGCACGGTCACGGGCAAGGGTGGCTTCCTCCTCGGCGAGCCGCTCGATATCGGGGCCGAGTTCGTCGAGCTCNTTCGTGACCGNTTCGAGGTCGGCACGGCACCGGGCCGCTTCGGACTCCATGTTGGCGATGACCGCTCGATCGGCAAAGGCCGAACGGTCACGATCGACGCCGCGGAGTCGTTCGGCGAGCACCGCCGAGAACCCTCGCCCACGCTGATTCATCGATTCCAGGCGGACGAGCGTGTCGCCGAGATCGTCGCCACCGTGGTCGGCGAGCGCTCGTTCGTCGGCTGACACCGAGGCGTGGAGGTCGTCGAGTTCGGCTCGGGTGGCCCGCCCCTGTTCGATCTTCGCGGCACGCAGTTCACTGTTGGCGGCGAGTCGTGTGCGCAGATCGGCGACATCGCGCCCGGCGAGATGGACTCGGAGCGCCGTGAGTTCCTCGATGAGATCGCCATGACGACGCGCCGCCTCGGCCTGCTTTTCCAAGGGGCGGAGACCGCGGCGCACCTCGCGCATGAGGTCCTTGACCCGGGTGAGGTCGCCGTCGGTGGCGGTGAGACGGCGTTCGGCTCGGTCCTTTCGCTTCCGGAACTTCAGGACGCCGGCGGCCTCCTCGATGATCCCCCGGCGATCCTCGGGGCGGGCGTTGAGTACGGCGTCGATCTGGCCCTGGCTGACGATCACGTGCTGCTGACGGCCGACACCACCGTCGGACAGCAGCTCGGTGATGTCGAGGAGGCGGCACGGCACCCCGTTGAGGGCGTACTCGGAGTCACCGCTGCGGAAGAGCGTGCGGGTGATCTTCACCTCGCTGAACTCCACGGGGAGCGTGCGACTGTGGTTGTCGATGGTGAGCGACACCTCGGCGCGGCCGAGGGCGGACTTGTTCTGGCTGCCGGCGAAAATGACGTCGTCCATCTTCCCGGACCGCACGGCGGACGGCGCCTGTGCACCGAGAACCCACGCAATGGCATCGACGACGTTCGACTTGCCCGAGCCGTTCGGACCGACCACGACCGTGACCCCTGGTTCGAGATCGATTGAGGCGGTGTCGGCGAACGACTTGAAGCCCTTCAGCGTGAGGTTCTTCAGATGCATCGAGACGAACTTAACAACCCAAATTACATCCGTGTAGTCCTGACCCCTGGGGAAATTCGCTGCGCCCTGTGGATTACCTGTGGAAATCGGCAGCGGCCGATCAGACCGACGCGGCCTGATGAGCGGAGGTCAGACCTGGGTGTCGCAGAAGTAGGTCCAGACGCCGCCGAACTTCACCCGCTGGATCGGGAGCCGACTCCGGCCGCTCAGATCGCCGTGCTTTCCGTAGACCGCCAAGTGCTCGGCATAGTCACCAGGCACGCCGGCCGGGTCGACGAACGGACGATCGGACAACGATGTCCCGCGGTACTTGATGGCGTCGTGGAGCGTGCCGACCAAGGCGCGATGGAGACGACGAATCTCCTGGCTCGACAGCGAGTTGCTCAGACGGTCGAAGCGCAGACCGGCTTCGTAGAGGATCTCATCGGCGTAGAGATTGCCGATACCGACGACGAAGGTGTCATCGAGCAGCAGGGGCTTGAGTTTGACATTTCGCTGCAGGAGCGCCCGGCCGAACTCGGTCCACGACACCGGTTCGTCGACCGGATCAAGACCGTGATCCTCGAGTTCGGGGATCTCGTCGGCAAGCGCTGCGGTGTCGACGACGAACATCTCGGCGGTGCCGTCGGGATCTACCAGGCGGAGCTGACCGTGCTGGGTGAAGGTGATGATCACCTCGGTGGAGTCCTCGACCTTGACCTTGTTGGCGTTTCGTCGCAGCGAACCGGACGAGCCGAGGTCGACCACCAAGGTCGAGTCACCGTCGAGCACGATGAGGAGATGAAGCCCACGCCGACCGACGCCGGTGATCTTCATGTCATCGAGCTGGCCGGTGAATGCCTTGCGGGTCTTGTAGCGCTTGAGCACGGCCATACTCGCCGCCTCGACCGTCTTCACCTTCTTGCCGACCAGGTCGCGATCAAGTTCACGGCGAACCGTCTCGACCTCGGGTAGCTCAAACATCATCGCGGACTCCATCCTGTGCCGAACGCCGCTCGTAGGCGGCCCGGGCCGCCTTCTGCTCAGCTTCTTTCTTCGAGGTGCCGGTACCGGCCCCCAACCGTTCTCCACCAACCGCCACCGTTGCGTGGAACCGCTTGTGGTGGTCGGGTCCGCTCTCCGTCAACGCGTACACGGGGGGCGTGAACCCGTCGTGTGCCGCGACCTCCTGGAGGCGAGTCTTGTAGTCCTTGTCACCGGGGCGCTCAGCGGCCCGGTCGATGCGTTGGCTGAGCTGCTCGAGCACGAGGCGACGGACCGGCTCGACACCGCCATCGAGGTACATCGCACCGAGCACGGCCTCGACCGCATCAGCCAGGATCGATGCCTTCTCTCGACCGCCGGAGGCATCCTCGCCTTTGCCAAGGCGCAGATCGAGTCCAACTCCGAGCTCGCGACCGACCTCGGCGAGCGTGGTCGACGACACAACAGCAGCCCGTGCTTTGGCCAGCTGCCCCTCGGGCAGATCAGGAAAGGCCGAGAACAGGTGGTCGGTCACCACGACACCGAGCACGGCATCGCCGAGGAACTCGAGCCGTTCGTTCGACTCATCGCCGGGATGCTCTGCGCACCACGACCGGTGCGTGAGGGCGTGAACCAACAGGCCCGGCTCAACGAAGTGATAACCGAGTCGCTCCTCGAGGGTGGTGGACGGCGCCGCGGAGAACAGGGGTCAGCCCAACTTGGCGACCACGTAGTCGACCGCATCGCGAACGGTGCGGAGGTCCTCGAGGTCCTCGTCTTCGATCCGGAAGCCCGTGGTGCGCTCGGCAAGCTCTTCTTCGATCGCCTCGACCAGCTCGATCAGGGCGAGCGAGTCAGCATCGAGATCCTCAGCGAAGGCATCGCCTTCGCTGATCTCGGACGGCTCGATCTCCAAGATCTCGGCCAAGCGGTCCTTCACGAGTGTCACGACGTCGTTGCGTTCCATCGGCTCCCCCTCGACGTGGGTTTCGGCGGGCACGGTGTTCTCCCCCGGCGAATCGGCTTCACAGGCCCCGTTTCGCACCGCATGCGACCTGAGGCACGCGCACCCTACCGGTTTCGCGCCTTGCGCGCTTGTGAACGGGGGCAGGAATCCCCTGATTGTGGGGTGTTGGACCGAGATCAGCCGGCGGCGGAGGCGGCCGCTGTGGTCAGGTGATCGACCATCTCGACCTCGACCATCTCCGAGGCGACCCGGATGGCGTTCACCATGGCGTCGGGACTCGACGAGCCGTGGGAGATCACGCACACGCCCTTGACGCCGAGCAGCAGTGCTCCACCGACGGAATCGGGGTGCAGTTCGCTGACCATCGTGTCGAGCGCGGGACCAAGCGCAGCGCCAGCAGCCCGCGTGTCGTCGTCGGTGTCGAGCGCCATCAGCAGGCGACTCATGATCGCCCGCATCGCGCCCTCGAGCGTCTTGAGGGTGACGTTGCCGGTGAACCCATCGGTGACGATGACATCGGCTTCGTTGGTCATGACGTCGCGACCCTCGACGTTGCCGATCCACTCACAGTCGGTGACGGCAGCCCAGGCCGGATCGCTCAGGAACTCGAAGCACTCCTTGACGAAGGGGCTGCCCTTCCCGGCTTCTTCGCCGATCGACAACAGGCCGACCTTGGGGCGCTCGATACCGAAGCGGTCGCGGGCATAGACACCGCCCATCTGCGCGAACTCGACGAGCCACTCGGGCTTGCACTCAGCGTTGGCGCCGGCGTCGAGCAGGGTGGTGGGGGTCGAGCCAGGGACAGGGATCGGCGTGGCGATCGCCGGACGCTGAATGCCCTTGATTCGGCCCATCCGAAGCAGCGCGGACGCCATCGTGGCGCCGGTGTTGCCCGCAGAGACCATTGCCGAGGCGCTGCCGTCTCGGACCGCCTCGGCGGCCCGAACGAGCGAGGAGTCCTTCATCTTGCGAACGCTCGAGCCGGGCTCGGCGTCCATGGCGATGACTTCGGAGGCCTCGATGATCGGCAGGTCGCCGGTGTCGCCCATCTCGCCGGGCTTGCCAACGAGAACGACGGGCACGCCGAGTTCGTCGACCGCTCGCCTGGCTCCCTCGACAACGGCGTCGGGGGCGTTGTCACCGCCCATGGCATCGACAGCGATGGGCAGCATGTGATCAGTCGACCTCGATCGCCTGACGGCCGGCATACCAGCCGCAGTTGCCGCAGGCCCGGTGTGGGCGCTTCGAGGCGCCGCAGTTCGGGCAGGTGCTGCGAGCGGTGCGACCGACGCGCCATGCCGAGGCCTTGCGGCTCCGGCTCTTCGACTTGGACATCTTCCGCTTCGGGACAGCCATGATGCGTTCCTGCTGTGCGTTCTGGACGCCGACGCGACTCGTCGGCACGACCACGGAAGGTTAGCGACCTCCGAGGCCGGTTCCCCACCCTCGACGGTGGAGTCGTCGAAGTTGGTGGTCAGTCGTCGAAGGTCAGGTCGTCGAGCGCTGCCCATCGCTCGTCACGCGGCGCCGGGGCGTCCTCGACCGGTTCGACGTGCGCCATCGCTGGAAAGCGGTCGGGCTCGGGGCCGGCGCAGTCCTCGCGGCACACCGGGGCGAGCGGCAAACCGAGCAAGGCGAGTTCGCGAACGACCGGGGTGAGATCGATGCGTTCGTCCTCGATCGGCCACGTCTCGCCCTCGGTCGGGTGACGCTCGAAGATCTCCCGCATCTCGACCTCGAGCGGCTCGACCACGTCGTCCAGGCAGCGGCGACACGGCACGCGAGATTCGCCGCGCACCGCACCGACGGCCACGATTCCTTCGGTCGCCGCCTCGACGACCAGGTCGACGTCGAGTCGGCCGTCGAGAACGCATCGCTCCCCCACCTCGAGGTCGGGCAGGACGAGCGAGGCGCGGACGTCTCGCCGCGTGCCGGTTCGACGTTGGAGTTCGACGACGTCGAGGACNAGTCGGCTGGCANCGCTGGCGGACGATCCCACCATTACNCGTCCTGATCGAAAAAGCCCTCGGGGNTTTCCGGCTCGACCGGCGCAGGAGCNNNCTCNGCCTCGCGGCGTTCCGCCCCCTGAAGTCGGGCTCGACCCGAGGCGACCGTCGTCATCGTGCGTTCGAGCACAACCTGCATGGCGCCGAGCTTCTGGTCACACCAGTCCTCGGTCTCGAGTTTCAGGTGTCGGGCCTGTTCCTCGGCGTCGGCAACGATCGAACGAGCCCGCTCCTCGGCCATCTTCACCAGCTCTGTGCGCTGCACCATCTGCTCAGCCTGCGACCGCGAGGTGGCGATGATCTGATCGCCTTCGGCCTGGACCCGGGCGAGGAAGTCCTGACGTTCCTTCAGTAGCCAACGAGCGGCACGCAACTCCTCGGGGAGTGCCTGTGCCGCTGCCTGCAACACGGCGAGCACCTCGTCCTTGCTGATCATGGATGAGGCCGACAGCGGCATCGGCCGCGCCTGCTCGATCAGTTCGATCGCCTGACGGAGCAGCGCCTCAGCCTGCGGCGAGCGGTACTCCGGCGGCACTGCGCCCTGCTCCCCGCTCACCCGAAACGTTCCTTGATGCGACGGTTGACCGCCTCCGGCACCATCGACGACACATCGCCACCGAACTTGGCGATCTCTCGAATGAACTTCGATGCGAGGAACGACGATTTCGACGCCGAGGGGATGAAGAGGGTCTGCACTCCGGAGACGGCGTTGTTCATCTGTGCCATCTGGAGTTCGTTCTCGAAGTCCGACACGGCGCGAAGGCCCTTGATGATGAAGTCGGCCTCGAGCTCTTTGGCGAGGTCGACCACCAGCGACGAGAACATCGTGATGCTCACGTTGCCAAGATGGCCGACGGACTCCTGGATCATCTCCTCACGTTCGTCGAGGCTGAACGAGCCGCCACCCTTCTGCGGGTTGCGCATCGTAGCCACGACCACCTCGTCGAACAGTTCCGACGCTGTCGTGATGATCTCGATATGGCCGTTGTGGACCGGGTCGAACGAGCCCGGATACAGAACACGAGTCACGGTGTCTCTCCCTGCGCGCTCGCCCTCGCGAGCGTGACCACGGTACCCCCGTAGCGCTTCCGCCGGTGAACCTCCCACGAATCGGGCACGACAACCTCGCGATCGGACTCGATCACGACACGTGCGCCGACCGGGACCGCGGCCAGGAGTTCATCCCACTGATCGAAGCCGTACGGCGGGTCGAGCAGGACCAGGTCATAGACCTCGCCCTCGGCTGCGGTGCGCTCGAGATGCACCAGCGCGTCGCCGGGCACGACGCGACCCCGGGCACCGAGCTGCATCGTCTCGAGGTTCTCGCGAAGTGCCGCCAGTGCGTCGCGTCCCGTCTCGACGAAGGTGGCGTGCAACGCGCCGCGGGACAGCGCCTCGATCCCGAGTGCGCCAGAGCCGGCGAAGGCATCGAGTACTCGGGCGCCCTCGATGGCATCGAGTGAGAAAAGGGAGTTGAACATCGCCTCCCGCACCCGATCGGAGGTCGGGCGCGTGTCGCTCCCATCAGGGGTGACGAGCTTTCGTCCACCGAGATCTCCTGAGACCACACGCATGTCGACAGTGTGCCCCTTTCGCGCCGGTTCGGCGTACGGTCGGGGTGTGGCGATTCCGACGACCATCACCTGTGTCGACTGCGGCGGTGTCTGCTCGTTGATCAGCTACGAGCCCGACGAGGGCTGGGAGCCGGGTGACATCGTCGCCTTCCGGTGCCAGGACTGTCTCGATCGTTGGGATGTCGAACTTACCGCCGAGGACATCCGCGACTGACCGGCCTGGATGCTGGTCAACATCGGACCAGCGTCGTAGCCTCGGGGGTAGGGCTTCGGCACCGGATCTCCAGCGTCACCGAGCGTTCTTCACGGTCAACGACGTCAATGTCAATGACCTCCAAGCACTGGTCGACACCGTCACCCCAGCCGAGCGATACCCGAACGCCGAAGCGATCGATCGCGAAGTCGTGGTCTACGACATGGCGACCGAGCGCAGCCCCGAGCAGCGCCGCGCAGTGATCGAGGAGCTGAGCGATGTGTTCGGCGCCGGCCCGGGTGTGGTCGTGATGCGCAACGCGGTCGCCCCCGACGCCATCGCACGAGCGACCGCCGCCTTCGAATCCTTGATCGCACAGGAAAAGGCCGACGGCCTCGCTCGCGGCGATCACTTCGCAACGCCGGGGGCAAACGATCGGGTGTGGAATGCGATGGAGAAACTGGTCGTCGCCGATCCCGAGACCTTCGTCGACTACTACGCGTTCGAGGCACTCGAACTCGTCTCGACCGCCTGGCTCGGGCCGGCGTACCAGGTGACCTCACAGCTCAACGTCGTCAACCCCGGCGGGGTTTCCCAATCACCCCATCGCGACTACCACCTCGGCTTCATGACCGATGAGCAGGCAGAGCGCTACCCGGCGCACGTTCATGTGCTGTCGCCCATGCTCACCCTGCAAGGCGCCGTGGCCCACGTCGATATGCCAATCGAGTCGGGGCCGACGATGCTGCTCCCCCACTCGCACAAGTACGGGCCGGGCTACCTGTCATGGCGACGGACCGAGGTCATCGAACTGTTCGCGGAGCGGCAGGTGCAGACCGAGCTCCGCGCTGGGNACGCTGCGTTCTTCAATCCCGCCGTGCTGCACGGCGCTGGTACGAACCACACCTCCGGTGAGCATGGCATCAAGCGCATGGGCAACCTGTTGCAGATCTCGAGCGCGATGGGCATCGCGCTGGAGGCCGTCGATCGCGATCACATGTGCCGAGCCGTGCTCCCAGCGCTCCAAGCCCGCCATGCGGATGGCTGGTCGGCCGCGGCGCTCGATCGCGTGATCACCGCGACGGCGTTCGGCTATCCGTTTCCCACCAACCTCGACCTCGACCCGCCGATCGACGGCCTTGCGCCGCCGAGCCAGGCCGATCTGTTGCGCGAGGCAATGCTGAACGGTTCGCCGGCCACCGAATTCGACGCAGCGCTCGACGCCTACGCAGCGCGGCGCCGAACGCACTAAGAGGAACCGGTCTCCGGCTGCTCGACGTCGAGTTCGGCGAGCGCTTGCGTCACCGGATCGAGGTGCTCATGGATGCTCGCCTCGATCTCCGCCAGACGGGCGTAGAGCACCGTGTGTTCGGGCGCGGGCTCGAACGTGTCGTCGCGTTGGACGAGCGCAGTGGTCGCGTCCGCCGGCGATGACCAGATCCCGGCGTACATCCCGGCGTTGACCGCGCTGCCGATGGCGGCCGAGGACCGGAGCCGATTCCGGGTTGCAGGAACGCCATGGACATCGGCGAGGATCTGCATCATGACGTCGCTGTTGGCGCCGCCACCGCTGACGATCAGCTCGGTGAACGGCTGATCGAGCTCGACGGCCATCGGGTCCATGTGGGTCTTGAGCCGAAGGGCGATGCCTTCGAGCATCGACCGGTAGACGTGGGCTCGGGTGTGGTGGCCGTCGAAACCGATCAGTGCGCCCTTGCGGAACGGGGCCTGAGGCGGTGCCGCCCAGTCGTGCACGGTGAGCAGCCCGTCGGACCCGACCGGCACCTGCGCCGCTTCAGCGTTGAGCAGGTCCTCCACCGACACGTCGGCGGCATCGGCGTCGGCGATGGCGGCAGCGCCGAACTCGTCGCGGAACCAACTGATGCTCCACATGCCGCGCCGGACTCCCCAGCATTCGTAGAGGTGATGGCCGGGAAGCGAGGCGGGAAAGGTCCAGAACGACTCGGCGTCGGGAACGTGTCGATCGCCGTGGGTCATCGCCGCGATGTAGGTGCCGAGCGACACCAGGCCGACGCCGGCTTCGAGGGCGCCGGATCCCAGGGCTTCGACCGCCTTGTCGTGAGCGGTCGCGACGACGGGGAGCCCACCGGGCAGGCCGAGGAGTGCCGCCACCTCAGCGGTCAGCCCGCCGATCCGTTCGCCGGGCCGCACGAGATCGAAGACCTGGTCGCGTCGGAGGTTGCAGGATGNCCAGCGGTCGGGATCATCGGACCAGTCGAGGGTGAGGTCGTCGACGGGCCACCAGCCGATGAGGTTGGCCGACGTGTCGATCCGNTCGCCGGTGAGTCNCAGCCCGATGTACCCGGAGCTGGTGGTGACGTGACTGACCTCGCCGTACTGATCCTCATGGGCATGGGGGTGGTCGAGGCGTTCGTCCATCCAGTTGATGACGGGATGGGCCAGGGTGCCGTCAGCCCGCAGGAGCGCCCGGCAACACCGGATGATGCAGATGCCCATCGCCTCGATNGAGGCNACATCGTGTCCNACGGCGACGAAGCCGGTGACTGCNTCCTGGNTGGCGGCGACGANGCCGTCCCAGAGATCGTCGTCGGGATGGACCGCTCGATTCGGTGCGGGGATCTCGAGCGGNCGAAGCGCCTGATGGCCTTCGGCGACGACCTCGCCGGAGGCGGCGAAGATCATCACCTTGGCGCTCTGGGTGCCGACGTCGACCCCGATGACGAACCGATCCTCGGCCATGGCGCAGCAAGCTAGTCGGTCACCTCGTGGGAGATGCCGCTGTGCAGCCTCAGTCGCCCTCGACGGGGTAGATCGTGCCGAGGTTCATGATGCCGTTGGGGTCGAACTCGTTCTTGAGCCCTTGCATCAGTCGGTAGGCCGTGCCGTGCTCTTCGGCGGTCCACGGGGCGCGGTACTTGCCGATGCCGTGGTGGTGACACATCGACCCGCCTGCCCTGAGCGACTCTTCGACGAAGATCGCATTGAGCGGGATGTGGTACTTCTCCCGCTCCTCTTCGATCGTGCAGTCGACGACGTTGTAGTCGTACACGAAGTACATGTTCGTACCGGTCTGGTAGCTGTGCGACGAGTGCCCGCCGAGCATCGTGATGTCGGCGACGTGGGGGAACTCCTCGCGCACTCGACGGATGCCGTTCTCGTAGATCTCGTTGATGACCGACCAGTTGCCCGAGACCTCGGTGGTGTACCCCATCCGCATGTGCTCGCGGATGAACTCCCGTTCCTCAATGAGCTTCTCGGGGCCCCAGTTCAGGTGCGCGAACCAGTCACGGATGATCTCCGTGTCGACTCGGGTCACTTCGGGGCGGGCATCGACGATCTCGGCAATACCGTCGGCGGTCGCCTGGGACACACCGGCAGGGCCTTCGGTCGTGAAGATCAGCACGCACTGATCGAGGGCGAACGAGTCGAAGCCGTGCTGGGCACCGTCCTCGGCGTCGTACAGACGGGCGACCGAGGGCTTGTACCCGGCAGCCATGACGTCGCGCAGGATCTCGAACCCCGGCTTCATCTCGTCGAGACGCCACCCCAAGAAATGGTTGTGGTCCGGGTAGAAGGCGAAGAGCTTGACCGTCACTTCGGTGACGTAGGCGAGAGCGCCCTCGTTGCCGATCAGGATGTGGCGGATGTCGGGGCCGCCGGCTCGACGGGGCACATCCTTGATACGCACGACCTCGCCCGACGGCAGTACCGCCTCGAGACCCATCACCATGTCCTCGATACCGCCGTAGAGGGTCGAGAACTGACCGATCGAACGAGTGGCGACGAGACCGCCGTACATCGCGATCGGCTTCGACTGTGGCGAGTGACCCGTCGTCAGCCCGAGCGGCCGCAGCTGATCCTCGAGTTCCTGCAGCTTGACGCCGCACTGGACGGTGGCCTGCATGTCGAACTCGTCGATCGACACGATCTGNTTCATCGCCTTGCCGTCGATGACGATCGAGTTCTCGGCGATCGTCTCGAGGCCGCCTTCGGTTGCGGTGCCGCCGGTCTTGGGCACGACATTGATGGTGTGCTCGTTGCAGAACGCGAGGGTCTTGGACACATCGTCGGCGCTGGTGACGCGCACCACGGCGGCCGGAATCGGCAGGTTGTAGATGCCGAAGATGTCCTCGAGCTTGCGGTAACGATCGAGGCTGTTCTCCTTGAGCATCTGCTCGTCGGTGTCGACCTTGTCGGCGCCGAGCAGGCCGATCAGGCCGTCGACGATCGCTTCGCGGGTGAGGGTCATGGTGGACTCCTGGGGAGGAAAGAGGGGAAGGAAGGGTGGTTAGCGGACGAGGTAACCGCCGTCGACGGCGAGCACGTGACCGTTCACATACGTCGACGCCGCCGACGCGAGGAACACGCAGGCGCCCATGAGGTCTTGGACCTGACCCCACTCGCCGGTGGGGATGTGATCCAGCACGGCCTTGTTGTACGCGGGGTCCTTGCGCGTCTCGGCGGTGAGTTCGGTGGCGAAGTAGCCGGGCGCAATGCCGTTGACCTGGACGCCGAACGGGCCGAGTTCNTCGGCGTAGGCCTTGGTCAGGCCGGCGATCCCGTGCTTCGTGGCGGCATAGGCCGGCGAGCGTTGCCCNCCCAGGAACGAAAACATTGAGCAGACATTGATGATCTTGCCGCTGCCCTGCTCGATGAAGATCGACGAAACGGCGTGGCTCATCTCGAACGCGGCCGTGAGATTCACTGCCACCATCGGATCCCACCGGCTGCGATCGAACTCCCGCACGTCCTCGACATTGATGCCGATGCCGGCGTTGTTCACGACGATGTCGACCCCGCCGAGCGTCTCGACACAACCCTGCACGACCTCGGCAGGGGTTCCGGTGACGGTGAGGTCAGCAGTGACGATCTCACAACGGCGGCCTTCGGCTTCGATCAGTTCGTTGGTGGTGCCGTCGTCGTCGGCGACGGTCGGGATGTACAGGTCGGCGCCGGCCTTCGCCATGGCGACCGCGTACGCCTGGCCTAGGCCTCGGTTGCCGCCGGTCACGATCGCCTTCTTGCCCGAGAGCGAGAAGAAGTCCAACGAGAAGTCACGGATGTGTCGTTCGGTCACCGTCGCTGCTCCATCGTCCGGGGCGGTGCGCGGCGCGAAGCCTACGCGAGTAGGTCCCGGTAGATCGACAGCGTCGCTTCGTCGAAGCAGATGAAGATGATCTCGTCGACGCTGGTCGTGGCAGATCGGACGGCATCGACCGCGATGGCCGCAGCGAGATCGGCCGGATAGCCATAGATACCGGTCGAGATCGCAGGGAAAACAATCGTGGCCGCCTCGACCTCATCGGCTCGAGCGAGCGACTCCCGGTAGCACGACGCCAACTGTTCAGGTTCGCCCGCAGCGCCGCCACCCCAGACAGGGCCGACCGTGTGGACCACCCAACGGGCGGGCAGGTCGAAGCCGGGCGTCGTCTTCGCCTGACCTGTCTCGCAGCCGCCGAGCGTCCCACAGAACTCCAGAAGCTGAGGCCCTGCAGCCCGATGGATCGCCCCGTCGATGCCACCCCCACCGAGGAGCGACGTGTTCGCCGCATTTACGATCACGTCGACACCAAGCGTCGTGATGTCGCCTTGCATGGCACGAAGAACAGGCATGGCGTGATCCTCGCATGAATGCACACGGCGAAGGGCACGACCGGCCGCGTGCCGCCCGGGTCAGCTTGCTGCGAGCTTCTCCATCATCGCCGCCATCTGCTCACGCACCGCGTCGAGGGCCTTGTACGGACGCATCATCACCTTGAACTCGGTGATCCAACCGTCGTCGTCGCACGTGATGATGTCGACCCCGTTGACCGAGACCTCACCGACCATCGTCTCGAACTCGAGCATGGCGTGGTGGCCCTGGGCGATCTTCTTCGTATAGCGGAACGTCCCGTGCTCATCGTCGTTCGTCGCCGGCGACGAAGCGACCTCGTCGCCGGGCAAAACATTCGCTGCCGCCGACAGGTACAACTTCGAGATCTCCCGACCTCGCTGCGGGGAGAACACCACCGGCGACAAGAAAATACAGTCCTCGTGGAGGAGCGCGTCGAGGCCTCCCGGCAGCTGACCTTTGAGGTGCTGGTGCCAGCGGTCGAGGACGTCGTGGATCGGATCGTCAGAACTCATGAGCCCCGATCATGTCACGACGCGCGCCCGCTATCGTCTCGGAGATGAGCAACGAGCGCGAGATTCTCGACTACTCGATGTACGGCAACGCCGTGCGAGAGCTGGCCCAACAGGTCGCCGACGACGGCTACCGGCCCGAGATGATTCTCGCCATCGCCCGCGGCGGCCTGCTCGTCGCCGGCTCCCTCGGCTACGCCATGTCGGTCAAGAACATCTACGTCATGAACTGCGAGTACTACACGGGCGTCGACGAGCGACTTCCGGTTCCGGTCATGCTTCCGCCGTACGTCGACTTCGTCGACATGGACGGCGCCAAGATCCTCATTGCTGACGACGTTGCCGACACCGGCCACACCCTGAAGATGGTCTACGACCATTGCGCCGAACGGGTCGGTGAGGTGCGTTCCGCCGTGCTCTACGAGAAGTCGCACTCGCTGGTGAAGTGCGAGTACGTCTGGAAGCGAACCGACCAGTGGATCAACTTCCCCTGGTCCACCGAACCGCCGGTGGTCAGCGCCGAAGAGGCCCGCCACAAGGCGCTCGACGCCTAAGCCTTCACCTCGCTCGCGGTACCTCGGTAGCCAAGGGCATCCCCTCTTTCTTCCCCCGCAGTTCCTGCGCAGCCCGTTCGACCAGCGAGGAGCGCGGACCCAAAGAACGGCACCGGCGGTGGACGTTCGTCTTTCCTGCGAGCAGACAGCGCTGCAGGATCAGGTCGGTTACGAGCGCTTCTGGGACGTCCAGCCCGTCGGTGGGCTTCGAGGTCGATAGCTGATGGATCAACCGGTTCTTCCCCGACACCCGCCTCCATCGGCGGGATGCCGTCAGGCCTGAGGCCTCCAGCGCGAGTACGGGAATCGGTTCAGCGCTCCTCGCGTCGATACGCAATACCGAGACCGGCGGGCGCCGGCGATGGCTGATGGCGGGCACGGATCGAAATGATGATCAACACGATCACCGTGAGGATGTACGGGAACATCGACAACAAGATCGGAGAGAAATCGACGCCAAACGGCTGCAGGCGGGTCTGCAGGGCGAGTGTGAATCCGAACAGCACTGCTCCCGTGGCGACACGGCCCGCACGCCACGCTCCGAAGATGACGAGCGCAACAGCAATCCAGCCGCGACCTGCCGTGAGGCCCTCGCTCCACGCGCCGACAATCGCCGTCGTCGTGAGATACGCCCCGGAGAGGCCAGCGAATGCTCCGCCGACCAGCACCGCCACTGCCCGTGTGCCCAGGACCGAATGGCCTGCCGCATCGGCGGTCGATGCGCTCTCGCCCACGGCACGAAGACCGAGTCCAACACCGGTCCGATTCATGACGAACCATGTTCCGATCCCCAGCGCAACGGCAAGATAGGTGACCGGTGTTGCCGAGAGCACNGTTTCACCGACCCAGGGGATGTCGCTCAGGACCGGAATGTCGACATCAGCAAACTGCGAGCGGCGGGTGTCGTCGGTGTAGCTGTCACCGATGAAGTTGGCCATCCCCAGCCCAAGAATGGTGAGGGCCAGACCACTCACCACCTGATCAGCGCCCAAACCCACGGCAAAAATCGCATGGACGCCTGCAGCGCAGGCACCAGCGAACGCGCCAGCGAGCAACCCGAGCCACGGCGAACCGGTACTGACGGCACCGATGTAGCCGCACACGGCGCCGACCGCCATCATCCCCTCGACGCCGAGGTTCAGAACCCCTGATCGCTCCGCGATGGCCTCACCGAGTGCAGCCAGGTACAGCAAGGTGGCGAACTGGACCGTGGCCACGACCAGTCCGAGGAACGCGGCCTCGCTGATGTCGAGGGCGGCGAGCTGCTGGATCATGTCGCCACCATCTTTCGCTCAGCAACCACCACTTGATGGGTGGAGAGCACGGCGGCCCCGATGGCTCCGAAGAGGATGAGCGCCTGGAGAATTCCGGCTACCGCCGGCGAGATCCCGAGGGTCTGAATCGACTGGCCGCCGACTTGGACAGCGCCGAAGAACACCGCGACGAGGGCAACGCCCGTCGGCCTCATCAGGGCGAGCGCAGCGACGATGATACCGGCGAAGCCGAACCCGTTCGAGATGTTCTCGTTGAGACGGGCGGCCGTGCCAGCGAGTTCGATGCCACCGGCAAACCCGGCGACTGCACCCGACAGGAGCATCACANCGAGCACCTTCTTCCGCATCGAGATTCCGGCGTAGGCCGCCGTCTTGACCGACGCGCCGGCGATCCGAAGCTCGTAGCCCCACACACTTCGATTCACAAACCAGGCGAACCCGGCGATCACGACCAAGGCCAAGAGGACGCCGAGGTGCGAGCGTTCCCAGATGATGCCCAGCTGCGAACCTTCCGGCCTGGCGGTGATTTGGGGGAAGCCGAACCCATCAGGGTCTTTCCAGGGACCGGTTTGCAGGTACACGATGAGCCGAACGGCGACCTCGTTGAGCATGAGTGTCGTGATGATCTCGCTGACACCGATCTCNGCTTTNGCCAATCCCGGGCCGAGCGCCCACAACGCACCACCGATCGCGGCTCCGATCAGCATCGCAGTGATCAGGACCGGACTCGGCCAATCAGCCCCGATTCGGCCGACCAGGGTCGCCGCCGTCGCACCGAACATGATCTGGCCCTCGGCACCAATGTTCCAGAGCCCCATGGTCGCCGCGATCGACACCGCAAGGCCGGCAAGCGCCAGGGGTACCGCCCGGTTGATGGTTGCCGACAGCGTGTCGGCGGTGCCGAAGCTTCGGTCCCACATGCGCTGATAGGTGTCGAACACCGGGTCGCCAGAGACCGTGAGCAGAACGGCACCGACAACGAGCGCGAAGAGCAGCCCAACGAAGAACGCGAACGGTTGACCGCCACGAAGGACTTCTTCTCGACGGCGAAGCACGAGACGTTTCACGTGTCGGCTCCTGCCGCCGAACCCATCATCGCTTCTCCGATCTCGATGCGGGTCGCTTCCCGCGCATCAAATTCGCCGACGATCCGGCCTTCGTTCATGACGAGGATGCGGTCGGCCAACGCGAGCAGTTCGTCAAGATCTTCAGACACCAGGAGAACCCCCGTGCCCTCGTCGCGCTGCTGCACGAGAAGGCGCTGGATCGCCCCAACGCCGGCGACATCAAGACCCCTTGTTGGTTGGGATGCGACGACCACATCGGGCTTCCCTGAGAGTTCGCGTCCCAGCAGCAGACGCTGCAGATTGCCGCCAGAGAGCCCTGCCAGCGGGGCCTCGCGCTTTCCGATCTTCACCTCGAATTCCTTCACGATGCGTTCCATGAAACTTCGGGCGGACGCCCAGTTGAGGATGGGACCCCGACGGAGCTTTCGGTACTCCCGCATCACGGCGTTCTCGGTGACGGGAAGCTTTGGGGCGAGACCCACGCCGAGTCTGTCCTCGGGCACGTAGGCGAGCCCGGCAGCAAAACGCTGCTGCGGTGGCGCGTCTGTCACGTCAGCCTGCATCACGGTGACCGTGCCGCTCTCCACCGACTCGAGACCGGCTACGGCGTCGGTGAGCGCCCGCTGACCGTTGCCGGCCACACCAGCGATCCCGACAATCTCGCCGGAACGGACCTCGAGCGATACGCCATCGACGGCCAACAGGCCTCGAGCATCACGGACCGAGATGTTCTTGATAACCAGCGCAGGATCGCCGGGCATGGCCACGGCAATCGGAACCCCTTCGACCTTGGTATCGCCGACCATGAGCCGGGCAAGCTCAGCTGCGTCAACGTCAGCGACGGGAATCGACGCCGCCACAGTCTCCCCGCCGCGCAGAACTGTCGCTTCGTCGCAGAAGGAGACAACCTCATCGAGCTTGTGCGAGATGAAGATTACGGAGCGGCCATCTTCCACCATGCGCCGCAGAACCTCGCCGAGTTCGACCGCCTCCTGTGGCGTCAGGACCGCAGTGGGCTCGTCGAGAATGAGGACTCGAGCGTCCCGCCAAAGCGCTTTCAGAATCTCGACTCGCTGCCGCTCCCCCATCGAGAGTTGCCACACCGGACGGTCCGGCTCGGCTTCGAAACCGAAGCGGTCGGCCAGCGCACCAACCTGCTGCTCAATCTGCGACGTGTCGATGAATGTCGGGGCTGCACCCAGCACGACGTTCTCGGCGACCGTGAACGTGGGTACGAGACGGAACTCCTGATGCACCATCCCGATGCCCGCAGCAAGGGCATCCGATGGCGCCGAGAACCGCATCTCCTGGCCGTCGAGTCGGATGTGGCCTTCATCCGGGCGGTAGACGCCCGCGAGGCAATTCATCAGCGTGGTCTTCCCGGCACCGTTCTCACCAAGCACAGCGTGCACCGTGCCGGGGCGAACCGTGAGGCCCGCCCCGGCATTGGCAACAACGCCGGGAAACCGTTTCCAGATGCCGTCGAGTTCGACGGCAGGGTGGATCACCCTTCGGCCGAACCGACCACGCCTTCAACGAAGACGCCCATGCCGAGAAGGAACAGGCCATCATCAGCGAAGTCCGGCGGGGTCACCCCGGCGGCGATGATCTCGTTGCCGTCCTGATCGTTGATCGGGCCGGTGAACGGGTCAAAGCTTCCACTGATCATTTCCTGGCTTCGCTGATCAATGAGGTCGCGAATGTCCTGCGACACGTCGTCCGCCAGCGAACCGATCTGCACCATGCCGGTCTCCATGCCGGGCCAGGTGCCGCCACCAGCGAACGATCCATCAGCCACCGATTCGATGGCCAGGGCGTAGTAGTGGCCCCAGTTCCAGATGGCCGACGACAGGTAGGCGTTCGGGGCGAACTCGCTCATGTCGGAGTTGTAGGAGATCCAACGGGCGCATGCTGCCTCGGCGCGCTCACCGGCGGCGGTGGAGTCCTGGTGCATTGCGATGACGTCGGCACCACCATCGAGGAGGGCTTGCGCAGCCTCGCCCTCAACGGCCGGGTCGAACCAGGTGCTGGTCCAGTTGACGGTGACGGTGGCGTCCGGGTTGACCTCGCGGACACCGAGGGTGAAGGCGTTGATGCCGCGGATCACCTCAGGAATGGGGAACGCAGCCACATAGCCGATCTCGTTGGTCTCCGTCGCTGCGCCGGCGGTAAGGCCGGTGAGATAGCGAGCCTGGTAGATCCGGCCGAAGTAATTGCCGAAGTTGGAGTCGTTGCTGAGGTAGCCAGTCGCGTGGAAGAAATCGACGTCGGGGAACTCAGCCGAGAGGGCGTCCATTGCGTCCATGTAGCCGAAGGAAGTCCCAAACACAGCGTCAGCGCCGTCAGCGATGAAGTCTCGAACCGACTGCTCGAATTCGGGGCTGCCCTCAGGAATGTTTTCGACCGTCAGCAAGTTCGCTCCGGTCGCCTCAGCAGCCTGCTCGGCACCGCGGTGGTGAGCCCAGGTCCAGCCTGCGTCCCCCGGATCGGTCAGGTACACGAACGCAGCGGTCACGTCGCTCGCATCGACCTCGCTGGTGGTGTCGTCCGGCTTGATCGGGTTAGCGGTACTCCCGCTGCGCTCACAGCCAGAGTCGGACTCTGAGCTCTCAGCGTCTGACGACGAGCTCTCGGCGTCTGACGACGAGCTCGATGTCTCGTCGTCGTCACCGCACGCGGCGGCGACGAGGGTGAAGGCGAGTAGGACAGCGAGAAGTTGCCAGAGTCGGCGTTGCATGAGGTACCCCTCCCAGGATCGGATGCAAGCCTGAGGCTACGTCAAACGACGCTCTTGTCAATTCCCTCGAGGGTCAGAGTTCACCGCCCCGTAACAAACCGCTCCAAGACCAACCGACAAGCCCGTGCCGGAGGGTTCGAAGCGGCCGGCGCGCGTTCAGACCGCAGGAATGGGGACCCGGACCGGTGATGGTGAGCGCAAGAGGCAGCGACCCTAACGCCACTCCCGTGGGTTCGTTTGTTGAACCCACTGTCCGGGTGCGCTAGACGAGACCCATGACGAGCAGCGAGCACATCCCGACATCCGTCTCGAGCAGCACCGAGGCCGTGTGGCACCAGACGGCCTGCAACCTCTGCAGCATCAACTGCGGTGTCGAGATCAAACTCGCCGACGACGGGCGCACGTTCGCCCGCGTCCGAGGCGACAAGAACAACCCCGTCAGTCAGGGCTACACCTGCGAGAAGGCACTCCGCCTCGACCACTACCAGAACAACCCACACCGGCTCACGAGCCCGATGCGGCGACGTGAAGACGGCACCTTTGAGGAGGTCGACTGGGACACGGCGATCCGCGAAGTCGCCGCCGGTCTGGCGAAGGTCCGCGACGAACACGGCGGCGAGACGATCTTCTATTACGGCGGTGGCGGCCAGGGCAACCACCTGCCCGGCGGCTACTCCGGAGCCACCCGCAAGGCCCTCGGCATGAAGTACTCCTCGAACGCGCTCGCCCAGGAGAAGACCGGCGAGTTCTGGGTCGACGGGCAACTCTTCGGCGCGATGTCGTGCCACACCACCCCCGACATGGAGCACACCGCCTGTGGCGTGTTCCTCGGCAAGAATCCCTGGCACTCGCACGGCATCCCTCGGGCTCGCACCGTCATCAAGGAGATGGCGAACGATCCCGACCGCACGCTCATCATCATCGACCCCCGCGTCACCGAGTCGGCCGAGATCGCCGACATCCACTTGCGGGTCCGTCCCGGCGGTGACGCCTGGCTTCTTGGCGCGATGCTCAAGATTCTCGTCACCGAAGATCTCGCCGACCGCACGTACCTCGCCGAGCGGGCCAACCGTCTCGACGAACTCGAGGCGATGCTCGCCATCGTCGACCTCGACGAGTGGGCCGACAAGGCCGGCGTGCCCCTCGACCAGATCCGCCACGCCACCATGACGATGGCTCAGGCCGAGAGCTGCGCGATCTTCGAGGATCTCGGCATCCAGATGGCCCCCCACTCGACCCTCAACAGCTACCTCGAGAAGCTGATCTTCATCCTCACCGGCAACTTCGGGGTGAAGGGTGGCATGAACCTCCACACCGCGTTCGGGAAACTCGCAGGCGGAGGTGGCGGTGGCGATCGTCGAACGCCGGTCGGCAACCACCGCATCCTCGGCGGCCTGATGCCGTGCAACGGCATCCCCGATGAGATCCTCACCACCCACCCCGACCGGCTGCGCGCCGCATTCGTCGAATCGTCGAATCCAGTGCACTCACTGGCCGACACCAAGCGCTGGCGTGAGGCCTTCGAGGCGCTCGAGTTCTCGGTGGTGGTCGACGTCGCCATGACCGAAACCGCCGAGTGTGCGGATTACGTCCTGCCGACCAGCACCCAGTACGAGAAGGCGGAGGCCACCTTCTTCACCTTCGAGTTCCCGGAGAACTTCTTCCATCTGCGGCCGCCGATCGTCGATCCGATCGACGGTGTTCTGCCCGAGCCCGAGATCCACCGCCGCCTCTGTCGAGAACTGGGGGTCTACAACGACGACGACCTCGCTCCGCTGCACGCCGCCGCCACCCAGGGACTCGACGCCTACGCCGATGCCTTCCTGTCGGTCATCGCGGCCAGTCCTGACCTCGGCCGATACCTCCCGGTCGTGTTGTACGAGACGCTCGGTCCGGCTCTGCCTGAGGGCATGGAATCCGCCGCAGCGATCTGGGGCCTCTCACAGACCTTCGTGACCAGCAATCCCGAGTCGGCTGCTCGGGCCGGCTATGCGAGCGGCAACGACTTGTTCAACGCGATCCTCGACAACCCGAGCGGTGTCGCCTTCTCGAGCGACTCGTACCAGGCCACCTGGGATCGCATGCGTTACGACGACAAGAAGATCAATCTGATCGTCGACGAGCTTGTCGAGGAGTTTCGATCGCTCGCCGACGAGGACCCTCGGGTGACCAACGACGAGTATCCCTTCATCCTTGCGGCCGGCGAGCGCCGCTCGTCGACCGCCAATACGGCGATGCGCGATCCCGAATGGCGCCGAAAGCACCCGACCACCGGCCTTCGTCTTCATCCCGACGACGCCGCCACGCTCGACATCGAGCAGGGCGCCAAGATCCGCATCGTCACCAAGGCGGGCGAGGCGATCAGCAATGTCGAGATCTCTGACTCGATGCTGCCGGGCATGGTGTCGCTACCGAACGGCCAGGGCCTGTCATGGCCGGGTGCCGACGCCGACACCGACCTCGGGGTCTACCTCAATGAACTGACGTCGGTCGACGACCGCGACTGGTTCGCCGGTACCCCGCACCACAAGCACGTGCGGGCTCGGCTGGAGAAGGTGTGAGGCGCACCCGTTTCGACGCCGACCCTTGCCCCATCGCCCGCGTCGCCGATCTGTTCGGCGACTGGTGGACACCGATCATCCTCCGCGACGCGCTCTTCGGGGTGCAGCGCTTCGAGGACTTCCAGAAGAACCTCGAGGTCAGCCGGGCCACGCTCTCGTCGAGGCTCACCCGACTCGTCGATGAGGGGTTGATGGAGAGGGTCGCGTACCAGCAGCACCCAGTGCGACACGAGTACGTCCTCACGGAGAAGGGCCGGGCCGCGAGCGATGTACTGATCGCCATGTGGCGCTACGGCGAGGACCACTTCTGGCCCGAACGCGAGCGTCCTCCACTCGAGCTCGCCTTCCGCGAGAGTCGGGCGACGGTTCAGGCCACCGTGGTCGACGAGGCCACGGGGCGGCCCCTCGATCCCGGTGAACTCCGAATGCAACGCCGACGCGGCTGACAATCTCTGTAGGCCTCTGCGCCGCACAGTTGATCGATGTCATGACGAGTTCAGCCATAGAGTCGTACCCGAAGTGGTTCGCTTTGAGCAACCGAAGGCAAAAACCGTCACCGAATCCTCCACACCTGCATCTCCGGCGATGAATGGGCGCAATGCTTCCCACCACGGCCGCTGCCACCTGCCCCCGCTGACTGATGGATCGCAGGCTTGATCGATGGCCGAGACCGGCGCACACCTCTTCTTCGGTCAATTCAAATTCGACCGACCATCGCTAGCTATTGGAGCGCTGGATGGCCCGCTCGTCGGTCCCAAGGTAGCTAGAGATCACTGCGTCATTCTTGCGAACCTCATCGGGGGTGCCCTCTGCGATCACGATGCCGCTCTCAAGGCAGTACACCCGATCGCTGATACTCATGACGAGGGGCATGTCATGTTCGATAACGACCACGGCAGCATCAAGCTCCTGCTGGATGCGCTTGATCAACGGGCCGAAGGCCTCGGTCTCTCGTTGGGCGACACCGCCAGTGGGCTCGTCGAGAAGGAGTACTGAGGCGTCAACGGCGAGCAGGCTGCCAAGCTCCACGATGCGGCGAGTACCGGTCGAAAGGTTGCCTATGGCCTGATCGGCGTAGCGACCAAGCCCGAGGTAGTCAATGATCTCGTCGGCCTCGGTGGATTTGCGACGCTCTCGAGCTGGCGACGGCGGCAGGCCGAGCATCGACGGGATCAACAGCGAGCGTTTGCGAGCTTCAAGCGCGACTTGGAGGGACTCCCTCACCGTGAGTTCGGGATACAGGCGGGCAGCCTGAAAGCCACGTCCAAGCCCGACCTCGTGTCGCTTGGCCGCAGCCATGTTCGTGACATTGATGCCGTTCACAAAGACCGAACCGGTCGAGGGCACAAAGCCGCTTACGGCGTTGAGCAGAGTCGACTTGCCCGCACCGTTGGTACCGATGAGACCAACGAGCTCGCCTTGACGGACCTCAAACGACACACGGTTGACCGCAACGTTGCCACCGAACCGGACTTCGATGTCCTCGGTGCTCACCGCCGGCTCATCACCGACTATCGGAGCTCGGCTGCCGCTGCTCGGCGCTGGCTTGGCAACTGCCGCTACGGGAGCGGCCGCGGTTGCTTCCGGCAGACGAGCCTCGGCTCGCTGAAGGAGGCCATCACGAGCGGCATACACGATCTGCAACAGGCCGCCCGGAAAGTACACGAGCAAAACGAGCAACCCGATATTGCTCGTGAGGAGGTTTTGGAGATCGCGAAGCCCATCCGGGGCGATCTCGGGGATGCCGCGAACCCACAGCGCCCCGAGTATCGGACCGGCGACCGAGCCGAGTCCACCAATGATTACAACCACAATCGCCTGCAACGACTCCGCAGCGGCGAAGTTTCGCTTGGGGTCGAGGCTTGGGGAGACCGTGACGAAAAGGCCGCCGGCAAACGCCGCCATGCCGCCCGACACCGCGAAGGCCGACAGCTTGACCAATGTCGGCGAGACCGTCGATGCGGCGGCCATCTCCTCGTTGTCCCGAACGGCAATGAAAGTCCGACCAACGCCGGTGGCCCGGATCCGCGAAGCGAGCCACGCCATCACAGCCAGCGAGACGAGACAGAGGTAGTACATCGCCCGCCGACTCTCACCGAAATCGATGCCCAAGACATCTGGCGGCGTGACCGGCCGAGGCACCGAGGTCCCACCGGTAAAGGCATCCTGCACCAGCAACCAGCGAGCGGCAGCGACAGCGAAGGCGAGGGTGACAACGGCCAAGAACAGCCCTCGCACCCGCAGCGCAGGGAGTCCCACGAGCACAGCGGCGAGCACCCCAATGCATGTGGCCAGCGCAATCGCCGCACCCCAGGGCAGGGTGACCGAGATGTCAAACAGATCGAACGGCACTGGAAGGTCGTGACCTTTGGTGAAAGCCAACGTGCTCATGCCACCGACGCCCACGAACGCAAACTGACCGAGCGACAACTGACCGGACCAACCAGTAAGGACTGTCATCGAAAGAGCGACCATGGCCCAGATCAGGATGACCGACCAAGTGAACAACCCAGCACTAGTGGTGGCGAACACTGGGAGCACGGCAAGCGCCCCAAACAGCGCTGCGAAGCCGATGCGATTGAGATTGCGGACCCAGAACACGGTGCGGAGACGGTCTGGAATTGGCTTCGCCCTAGGCGAGAGTGTCCATCCGCCCGCTTCGCGCTGAGACCGCGCGAGCCACAACACGACGACAAGAACAGCGATGAGCATGAATACGTCAACGATGGTCTGGTTGGTGGTGGCGACGTTGCCCTTGACGATCGTCTCGATTACGCCAACTCCGATGCCCGATACCAGCACACCCGGGATTGACCGCATGCGCGCCAGCAACGAGACGATCAAGACTCGAAGCAGGAGCACCTCGGCGAGCGTCTGCCCGGTGTCGTCGACGAGGGCCGCCTGCACACCGCTGAACGGGGCGATGAGGATCGCCGTGGTCGCAGCGAATGCACCAGAGATCGCCCACACGATCGTGGAGACCCGACGGGGCGATGTACCGAAGACGCGGGCAGTGTCAGGGTTGCTGGCCGACGCTCGGACTGCGAGACCGAAGCGAGTACGAGTGAGGAAGAGCCCAAGAGCGGCGACGATCGCTGGCACGACGAGGAGCACGGTGATCTCGCGCGCTTGAAGGCGGAGATCGTTGGTGGGTTCCCAGAGGGTGGTGAACGCTGTTGGGACAGGTCCGCCGGTGGTGATGTCGGGGATCCAGAGGGTGCGGGCAACAAGCAAGATCTGACCGATGCCGATCGTCGCAATCAAAAGCACCAAGCGCGGTGAATCAAACAGCCGACGAACGACAATTAGTTCTGCAACTGCGCCGGCTGCGGCACATGAGGCGATGGCGAGCACGAAGGCGAGCCACCAGTTCAGTCCGTAGTTCGCGATGAGAAGCACGAACACGGCGAGTCCGAATGCCCCCATCTCTCCGTGCGCGAAGTTCAACACCCCGGTCGACCGGTAGATCAGCACGAACCCGGCTGCGAACGCGGAGTAAGCCAGACCGGTGACGATGCCGATCAGCAGGGCCTGCTGGCTGATCTCGATCCCGAGCAGCTCGATCATCCGCCCTCGCCTCCGAGGAAGACGGCCCGAGCGAGATCGCCTCGCTCGGCGAGTTCTTGAGCCGGGCCGGAGAAACGGACTTGACCCTTCTCCATAAATACCGCCCGGTCAGCGAATGCAAGCGCGACGTTGAGCGACTGCTCGACGATCACCATCGCCTGCCCATCGGCCTTGAGTTGTTCGACCACCCCGAGCAATTCCTGGACGATCACCGGAGCGAGGCCGAGGCTCAGCTCGTCGATCAGCAAGACTTCGGGCTCCTGGATAAGCGTCATCGCAAGCGCAAGCATCTGCTGCTGGCCGCCGGAAAGCGATTCGGCATTCTCGTTAAGCCGGCCTTGCAACGCTGGGAACCTCTCGACAGCCACACCGACCCGGCGTTCAATCTCGTCCGGCTCGAGTTCTATCCCGAGTAGCGAGGCCCGCAGGTTGTCACCGATAGAGAGACCCGGGAAGATCCCTGCCCCGCCGCGGAGTTGCACGATCCCCACCCGGAAGCGAGTCTCGGCCTCGGCGTAGGTGATCGTTCGGCCGTTGAGTCTGACCACACCTCGGTCAGGAATCCCGAGACCTGAGATCGCCCGGAGCAGGGTGGACTTGCCAGCCCCGTTCGTACCTAGCAGTGCGACGACTTCGCCCGGTGCCACGTCGAAGGACACGTCGAACAGCACCTGGACCGGGCCATAGCTGAAGTCGAGGTTGCGAACCTGTAGCGCCGGGACCTCATCGTCGCCGGCCACGATCTTTCGGGCCTCCTCTTGCTCTTCGAGAAGTTCCTCGACGGATAGCGAGATGTCGCGCCGGATGTGACGGGCACCGCGCCGGATCAGCCAGCCTCCGAGCAACGCGCCAGGCGGGCCAAGGATCAACATGGCCGTGCGATTGCTGTAGACATCGGAAATCTGTCCACCCAGGAGACCGCCGAAGAAGCCACCCATCAAGAAGATGAAAACAGGCAAGAGCGCGAATGCCTGGGTTCGAATTCGGTACGGCGAAACCGCTGCGATGATCATCGGCGCGGCGACCAGCGCGGCCGAGATCAGCGCCTGGGCAAGCGCAAGACCAAGTATCAGCAGGCCTAGCGTCTTGACCGGAAGCACGACCAGGTAGAGCAGACCCGCCGCCATGATCAGGGTGCCCATGATGCGGACGACCGAATCGGGGTCCTCACGGAACTTGCGCCCGAACACCCTGCCTGCAATCGGGATCGAGACAAGCGATCCGAGCCAGATCAGCGACTCGACAATGCCTCGCTCGAGTGCGTCCAGCCCGTACTTGCGGTCAAGCAAAAGGTTGAACTGTCCGGGCACCACGATCAGGGCGAACCCGACGACACCGATACCGGTCGCAAGCGCGTAGAACGTCCGAATCTTCCGTAGCCGAGCGAACGCCGTGCTCATTGACGGCTCGAGTTCGTCGACGTCGAGTGCATCTTCACCGCTCAAGACTGCGTCCTGTTCAAAACGACCGCGTTCTGGCTCCCGCAGACGCAGCGCAGCGAGGCCGAGCAACACCGGCGGCACGGCGAGGATGAAGAAGGCGTACCGCCATGCGTCGTCACCTCCGATCGACACGGCGATGCCGCCGACGAGCAGCGGCCCGAGCAGCTGGCCGATCGGTCGGCCAACCCCTTCGAACGCAAAGATCCGGGACCGCGCTTGGATCGGATAGGTGTCGGTGATCAGCGAGTTCGACACCGGGATGCGGTAAGCCTGCCCGAGGCCGGTGGCTGCGGTCGCCCAGAACAGCTGGAACGGATTGACCACCAAGCCGGAGAGAAACGTCGCCACCGCCCAGAACCCGGACATGATCGGAATGAGCGCGACTCGGCGGATCCGGTCAGCGAGTGCAGCCATCGGCACGGTGCCAAGCACAAGCGCAACACCGCCGAAACCGAGGACACCAAACAGGACCGTGTCTGATATCCCGAGGCTGCGCTGGATGTCGGGTGCCAGCACACGGATCGTGCGCGGCAATTCGTCTACAAGGTTGAGCAGGAGTAGCAGTACCGCCATTCCTTTGCCTCCGACGGCGAAGGCTTCGCGCAGCGACATCGGTTCATCCCCGACGCCGGGAAGAAGATCATCGGGAAGCACAACACCGGCCTCGCGCTCGGCCTGCGCGGACTGACGCTTGGCCTCTTCATCCAAAACGGCAGCCGCTAGCGCAGCGGCATCCTCCGTGTAGCCATCCGTCATCGTTTACCCCCGGCTCCGCCATCATGCCTGGGCTTCGAGACTCAGATCAAAACTGTTGTGACTTGTGCAACACCACCGTCCCGACCACAGTTATGTCGAACCGGGTGCAACCGGCCCGTGACCTGAGGGGGTTCTCATGCATATGTTCAACGTGCGAGCGTGGCTCGCCGTCCTGCTCGGCCTAGTACTGCTGGCGACAGCATGCGGTGGCGAGGTAACCGACGACGCCGGCGAAGACAGCGGTGCAACCGCCGGTAGCGACGACACTGCCGAAGACAGCAGTGACGACTCGAGTTCCGATGATGCCACCACCACCGACGACGCCGCTGGCGACGACGATAGTGGCGAGGCCACCGACGGTGACGAGCCGAACATCTACGTCGATCCGCGCGGGGGAATCTTTGCCGACTTCCAGGCCGGCTTCGATCGCGGTGACCACCCGTTCACCCAACTCGACAGCTACTGCGTCGCTCACGACGCCGCTGCGGATCGTGTCGACACCGACGACGGCATCGGGGCCGACGAGATCTCGATCGTGCACATCAAGTCGCGCCTTGAAGACGCCGTCAACATCGGCTTTGGCATTCCGGTCGGCGACATGAACGAGATGTTCAGGGTGTACGTCGACCACATCAACGAAGAGTGCGGAGGCATCCGAGGCCGCATGCTCTCCCTCGAGACGATCGAGGTGTCGTTGTTTGGTCCAACCACGCAGGAGGAGCGCAACGCTGCCTGCCTTCAGGCCNNTGACGACTTCAACGCCGTCTTCATTCTCAACAGCTCCGGCTTCCAGGGCTCCGCCACGCTGTGCATCGTCGAGGAGAACGAGACAATGTTCATCTCCACCCAAGGCCAGTCCGACGAATTCATGGAGCGCTCGGGTGGAAGGCTTTTCAGCCTCTCGAACACCAACTCTGAGAACCTTCGGTTCGCAGCACAGGACCTGCTGGCTTCCGGTCTGTTGACCACCGACGACGTCGTTGGCGTGGCAGCGCCCGACACGGCAGGTCAGCCCGAAGACGTCGAGGAGCACCTCGTGAACGTGCTGCGTGACGCCGGGCTCGAAGTCGTGTTCGACATCATTGGTTGTGGTGGCAGCACGATCTGCACTGAAGGTGTGCCAGAGTCCGTCACCAACATGCGCAACGCTGAGATCACCGCCTTCTTCAACGTGATGGGTATTTTGACGGCGCCCGGCTACATCGACGAGATGGTCAACCAGGGATTCCAGCCCGGTGATGTCCAGTTCTTCGCCAGCGACTTCAACAGTCAGGCGAGCGAGCTCGTCTCCGGCCAGATCGCAAACAGCCCAACATCAGGCGATCTGTACAACGGAGCGATCATCATCGACTTCCGAGACACCGGCCTGTACCGCTCCGAGGGCTACCAGCCGCAAGCTCTGCAGGAGATGTGCGCTGCGCTCTACAACGAGAACAACACGGTCGGCGCCCTTCATTCGTGGAACGACCCGGGGGACTCGTCGTACGGCATGTCGGTTTCGGTTTGCAACATCGTCCGCACTGCCGCCCGCGGGATCTATGACGCCGGAGACAACCCGACTCGCGATGACATCGTGGCGGCGATGAACGCCTTCGGCCCCGTCGACCACAGCGCGATGATCCCGGCGAGCATCGAAGAGGGCAAGGGTTCAATGCCCNACGTCATTCAGACGCTTGACTTCAGCTTCCCGTGCACGCAGCCGATCCCTTACGAGCGATCCAACGGCGACCCGGTCTGTATTACTGGCCGCAACGACTTCCGTCCATCGCCTCGCTAGGCACCGGATTTTGAGCGCTGAAGCGGCCCGACTGTCGGTTGCAGAGACCGATGGCCGGGCTGCTCTGCGTTCTAGGTCAGCCCGCTTCAGCGGCCAGTGAAGTCGGGGCCCCGGCTCTCTCGCCGAGCACGACTGTTCTCGTGAAAGTCCTCGGATCGGCTCGACAGTTCGAGCGCAAGTCCTTCCTGGGCGAGGTGTGGCTCCAACTCCGACGTGGGGGCTCCGTGAATCAGTTGCTTGGCGAGACCCAGAGCGACGGTGGGCCGATCGGCCAGTTCCGCAACGAGTGCTGCGACGGCCTCGTCGAGTTCAGAGTTTGGCACTGCGCTGTGCACTAAACCCCAGTCGCTCGCGTCCTTGCCCGACACCTTTCTCCCGAGCAGGATCATCTCCTTGGCTCGGGCGATGCCGACGAGGCGAGGGATGAGCCATGACCCACCCGAGTCGGGAGTGAATGCCGAGTCGACGAACGGCGCCCAAAATCGGGCGTCGTCAGCTGCAACGACGAAATCGCTCGCGAGAGCGATGTTCATTCCCAGACCGATCGCCCACCCCTTGACCGAGGCGACGATCGGCGTCTGACACTGCTGCATCGCCGGCACGAGGCGATTGATGTGCCAACGCATCTGCCGCTGGGTGGCGCCTGCACGGGGCTTGTCACCGCCGCCCCGCAACGAGAGGTCGAAGCCGGAGCAGAAGTGCTCACCATTACCGGTGATATGGATCACCCGAACGGACTCGTCCGACGAGGCAGCGTCGACGATGTCGATCAGAGCGAGCACGATCTCGTCGGTCAACGCGTTGCGGCGATCGGGCCGATCGAAGCGGACTGCCAACACCCCACCCTTGTGTTCGACGACAAGGCCGTCGATCGCTGCTGGATACGATTTCACCGGGTCCGTCATGCCGCATAATGTATACAAGATGCGTTTGGGGGTCGGCCGCACCGACGATCACGACACGATTCGTGCCGCCGCACGAGCATGGGTCACGGCCAACGTCCCCGAGGCCTGGCACGCTGCTTCCGCTGGCGGCCGCGCCGCCATTCGTGCAGTACGACCTCGGTCGGACTACGAGGCCTGGTATCCCACCTTCGCCGACTCGGGCATGGCCGTCGCAACCTGGCCGGTGGAGTTCGGCGGCCTCGATCTCACCGTCGAGCAGGCCAAAGTCATCGAGGACGTGATCGGACCGTTCAACCTTGGGCGCCTCAACCCGCTCGGACTCCACAACGCGGCACCACCATTGTTCGCGTTCGGTACTGAAGAGCAACGTCTCCGGTTCTTGCCGCCGATCGTTCGAAACGAGGAGCGCTGGTGCCAGCTCTTTTCCGAACCCGGTGCTGGATCTGACCTCGCATCGCTCTCGATGAAGGCCGAACTCGACGGTGATGAATGGGTCCTCAGCGGCCAGAAAGTCTGGTCGACGTGGGCGCACCACAGCGAGTTCGCGATCTGTCTGGCTCGCACCGATCCTGATGCACCCAAGCGCAGGGGAATCTCGTACTTTCTCGTCGACCTCCGTTCTCCCGGCGTCGACATACGCGAGCTCCGCCATATGGGAGGCGAAGTCGACTTCAACGAAGTGTGGCTCGACGAGGTGCGCGTGCCGGCCTTTCATCTCGTCGGGCAGGTCCACGATGGCTGGCGGGTCGCCGGCGCAACCCTCGCCGGCGAGCGGCAGATGGTCGCCGGCTCCGGGTCCGGTGGCGTCGACCGCATCGGCGGATCCGGCGCCAACCGCCTCCTCGCCACCTATCGGGAACTCGGCATCGATCATCCCGTGACCCGTGACCATCTCATGAGGCTCCATGCCGAGGAACACATTCGCCAATCGACCAACGCCCGAGTGCGGGCCACGGTCAAGGCCGGCGGCACACCCGGCCCCGCCGCCTCGATCGGCAAGGTCCACCAGGGCCGCCTCAACCAGCAACTCCAGCTCGCAGCCTGCGAGCTCTCCGGCATGGAGGCGATCGCCTGGGAGGGCGACTGGCTAGACGACATGCCCTATGCGACCAAGGGCATGATCCGAAGCCGGGCCAACACGATCGAGGGTGGCACCACCGAGGTCAACAAGAACGTCCTCGGCGAGCAGGTCCTCGGCCTGCCGCGCGAGCCCGATCCCTACCACGGCCTCGCCTGGAAGGAGACCCCCCGATGAGCTACCAGCACCTGATCATCGAGCGACACGGCCCGGTCGGCTGGCTGATCAATAACCGACCCGACGTGCGCAATGCGATGAACAACGCTATGCGAGACGAGTTCGCCGAGGCGTGGAACGAGCTCAACGAGGACCCGTCCGTCCGCGTGATCGTGCACACCGGCGAAGGTCGTGACTTCCAGACCGGTGTCGATGTCGGCGAACTCGCCACCGATGGCGTGGGCATGGAGCGCTACCGCCAGTCGATGGAGGAGTTCGACGTCCACTTCACGTCCTGGCACCAAGACGTATGGAAGCCGGTCATCACCGCCGTCAACGGCATCTGTTGTGGCGGCGGCTTCCACTGGGTTGCCGACGCCGACATCGTGATCGCAGCGAGCGACGCCCAGTTTTTCGACCCGCACGTTTCGGTGGGCCAGGTAGTCGCCATCGAAGCGATCGGGTTGATGAAGAAGATGCCGGTCGAGGCGGTCATGCGCATGGCGTTCATGGGCAAGTACGAACGCATGGATGCCGAACGGGCGCTCGAGTTGGGCATGATCTCCGAGATCGTCGACCCTCCCAAACGACTTCGCGAACGAGCGCAGGAACTCGGCGAGACCATCGCGAAGAACAGTCCTGCGGCCATGGCTGCAACGAAGAAGGCGCTGTGGGGCGCCCTCGAACACGGGCTCACCGATGCCTGCAAGGCCGGCGCCCAGCATCTGGTGTCGATGTGGGGTCACCCCGATCAGAACGAGGGGCCGATGGCCTTTGCCGAGAAGCGCGATCCGAACTGGAAACCACTGTCGTGAGTTTGCTGGACCTGCTGCTCGACCATCCGTTCGCGGATGGCGATCCACTGGTCCATACCGTCGCGTCGTCCTTCACCAAGGCCGACATGGTTGAGCGGGTCGAGCGTTACGCTGCGTCGCTCGACGTCGCCAACGGATCGCCGATCCCCGTCGTGGCCGACGGGATCGATGCGCTGATTGCGATGTTCGGTTGCTGGCGAGCGGGAGCTGTCTATGTGCCGATCAACCCCCGCCAGCCCGAGGCAGCGATCGAGAAGACAACGGCCCGAACCGCTGATCTATCGGCGCCCGACGCCGCCTTCGTGCTGTGGACCTCAGGCTCGACGGGCGAACCGAAGCCGATTCTCCATTCCCACGACGACTACCTCGAAATCATCGACCGGGTGCTCGCTCCGCTTCGAGCTGCGCCGGTCGACCGTTCCCGCCCTCCGAGCCCGAACCTGATCCCGGTCTCCATGACGCTCAACGCCGGCATGTACAACGCCCTGTTCGGACTGCGAGCCGGCGCACCGCTGGTCCTGATGGATCACTTCGACACCTCAACGTTCGCCGAACTCGTGCAGCGCCATGAGATTCGCTCGACGGTACTGCCTCCTGCAGCGATGACCATGTTGAACGACGACACGTCGATCACCTCACTTCATCCACTCCGCTACGTCCGCTCGATCACCGCTCCCCTCTCCCCGTTTCAGGCTCAGCGATTTACCGACCGTTTCGGGGCGTTCGTGCTCAACGGCTACGGGCAAGCCGAGATCGGCGAGGTCATCGGCTGGACTGCCGCCGACGCCAAAGCGCATCCGGATCGGCTCGGGGCCGTAGGCCGTGCCCATGCCGGCGTCGAGCTCCGCATTTCCGAACCCGACGACAACGGTGTGGGCGAATTGCTCGTTCGGCCGCCGAGCACGGCGATCGATCTCGCCGACGATCGAGTGACCACGGATGGTTTCGTGCGGACGGGCGATTTGGCGCGAATCGACGACGCCGACTTCGTCTGGATCGAGGGTCGGGCCGGCGATCTCATCAATCGCGGCGGCAACAAGGTCTTTCCTGATGAGGTCGAAGAAGTCCTCCGCTCGGTCGCCGGTGTCGACGATGTCGCCGTCTTCGCAGCGCCCGACGAGCGACTCGGCGAAGTGCCCGCGGCCGCAATCGTCGGCGACGTCGACGACGAAATCCTCGACACAACGGTTCGAGCCAACCTTGCGCCCTACAAGGCGCCCACCATGTACCACCACGTGACCGCACTCCCCCGCTCCGAGGTCGGCAAGGTCCTCCGGCGCCGTCTTGCCGAGGAGCTGGCATGACCGTGCAGGGCCTCGAGGCAGGCATCGTGACCCACGACGGGGAGAACCTCAGCCGCTTTTACGAGCGCGGACTCGGCTTCACGCTCGATCGCATACTCGAGTTCCCACAGGGCACGGTGCACCGCCTCCACAACGGTCAGGCGATGCTCAAGATCTTCCAGCCGGCCGAGGCACCCCACGACGCCGATGGCAACGGATGGAGCAGCACCCGTGGATTTCGATATGCCGCCATCCACGTCGCCGACGTCGCGGCAACGGTGCAGCAGGCCACCGACGCCGGCGCATCCGTGCTCACCCCGGTGACACCGCATCGGCCAGGTGCCGCCTTCGCCTTGCTCACCGACCCCGACGGCAATGTGTTGGAGATCCTCCAGGAGGATCCGACATGACGATCGAGATCCATCACGACGGCCCTGTCGGCTGGCTGATCTTCGATCGTCCGGATGCCGGGAATGCCATCGACGCGCAGATGTTCATCGACCTCGAGCACGCGTGGGCCGAACTCAATGCGGACGACACCGTCTCGGTGATCGTGAACACCGGCAACGGCCGCGCCTTCCAGACCGGGCTTGATGTCGTCCAACTGGCTCGAGACCCGGAGGCACTCAAGGCCAGTTCTCGCCAGACGAAGCGTGCCGAACTGCGCCTCACCGCCTGGCATTGCGATGTGACAAAACCGGTGATCGCCGCGGTCAACGGAATCTGCGCCGGCGGCGGACTCCACTTCGTTGCCGACGCCGACATCGTCATCGCATCGAGCAACGCCGAGTTCCTTGACCCACATGTGTCGGTCGGGCAGGTCACCGCCTTCGAGACGATCGGCATGCTGAAGAAAAGTCCGATGGAGTCCATCGCCCGCATGGCCTACCTCGGCCGACATGAACGCATCACTGCGGAACACGCCCGTCAGCTCGGAATCCTTTCCGAGGTGGTCGAACCCGAACAGCTCCGGGCGAGGGCGCAAGACATCGCCGAGACGATCGCACGGCATCCCCTCGACCAACTCCGCCAACTCAAACGTCAACTGTGGGCCGCCCTGGAGGTCGCATGAGCAACGATCGCGCCTACATCCACGAGTTCATCGACATTCGCGGCGCCCACCGGGCGAACTACATGCATCACATGGCGGCCAACTGGTCACCGATGGCCCAAGAGGATCGCGGGCAATCGTGCTTCGGCATCTGGGCTGTCGTCGGCACCACCGGTCCGTGGCCACAGGTCTGCAATATCTGGGAAGAACCGGGACTCGACGGGCTGGCTCGATCGCTGACCGGCGAGAACGTCGGGCAGGGGCTGCAGGATCCCAAGCTCGAACGGTGGTGGAAGGAAGCGGCCGAGTTCCGGCGCGGCGGCTTCGATCGCGTCCTTCTTCCCGCCCCCTGGAGCCCCACGCTCGAGGATTCCTTGAGCACCGGAATTCGAGCCGAGGTCTGCAGTCACGAGATCATCAAGGTCACCCCGGGCACTGCAGGCGAGGCGCTGGAGTTGGTGCGATCACATGCCATCGAGGCCTACGAGCCGCACGGCTGGACGCTCGCCGGCGCTTGGTGGACCACGATGCGCGACGAGGATGAAATCGTCGTGTTGTGGGCTCTTCCCGAGGGCTACGCCGCTTGGGCCGCCAGCGAACACGCACAGGTCTCGGATCCTGCGGTGCTGAGCTGGCGGGCCGAAATGCGGGCGCTCGCCACCGACTGGCATCGCATCCTGCTCGCCGCCGCACCGCTTTGTCCGTGGCGCACCGGCCGTCAGCCACACCGCGACGACCGAATCGACTGGCAGGACCCTTCGTGACGACCGATGACGACTACCGAGGCCCATTTGATCCGGACTGGACGCTCGAGCGGCTTTCTCGAACGGCCCTCGCCCGGCTCTGCCGGGAACGAATGGTCCTGTCAATGTTCCACGACCGAGCGCTGATGCCACACGTCGCAATTCACGCTGGCCAGGAAGCCACAATCCGCCAGGCCGATAGCGAGTGGATGGGAGCTAGCCCGATCTACACCGCCCGAAATAAGGCGAACCTCGGTATCGGAGGCGATGGGCCAGAGGCTGCACTCAAAAGCTTTCAGTTCGACATCGGAGCGCCGCATCACTTCCTCGACTTCCGGTTCGAGCTGGTTGACGACAACCTGGGCATGTTTTGGTTGCCGTTCTGCGGAGCTCACGACTACCTCCGCCAGATTTCTCGTAACGACCCGGCGCTCGTCACCAACATGTGCCACCACATGGAAGACCGGACCTTCGATGCCACCCTTGCTGTCACGAATCCGCAGCTTCGCGCCGTGCCGGTTCATCGGCCTCCTAAACCTGACGAGTTCACTGGCGACCACTGCCGCTGGCGGGTCGAACTCGTTGACGATGAACAGAGCAAACGGTCAGGAGAGCCGAGCCTCGACGTAGTCGCTGAGTCGGCAGCGGCATCGTTCGCCTTTGAGCTCGGTGACGCGTTCGAGGACGGCGGTATGCACGACTACAGCGGTCCGATTATCCCTGATCTCCGACTCGAGGATTTCGCGCACCCAGTGCTCGTGCGCCAGGCAAAGGAGTTCGCCCTCGACATCCATCTCCTCATGCGGGCTGCCTATTTCTCAGTCGACGAGAACATCGGGGTCGACCTTCTCGACGAAATAGCTCCCCAGCACCGAGCGGCCATCGCCCCCGCCGTCGTTCGACGCCTCCGTGACGCACTGGCCGTCGAGGGGAACAACATGACAACGATTGCCAAGATGCTGCAACTCGACCCTTTCCTCGTTGAGGACTACGTCGACTACCGGGTGGAAGTCCACGACGAGCGGACCGGAACCATCGAGTTTCTTGGCGGTGCAGGGCTCAACGACAGCGTCTGCCGGAGCCCGATGGACTGGCTCGACGGCTTCATCCACACGGCCCAGTCTGTTAACCCCCGCTGCGTCGTCGAGCAGGTCGGCCCACGAAGCTGGTCGTTGTACATCGATCCAGACGCCACACCGGTTGAGCCGCACTGGCTTGCCGACATGGCCGACGGTGGGGGTCTACGCACCTTTGACCTCACCGAACGAAGGGTGGAGATCCGATGAACGGCGCCGTCACCGACCACGCGCTCGCCCGCTTACGGGCCCGCATCGGTGTCACTCAACCCCATCCGCAGCCTCCGTGGTACCGCGATCCAGGCACTGACGCGTTCCGTCACGTGGCCGAGGCGTGCGGTGACGACAACCCATTGTGGTGTGAGCCGACCTACGGCCCCACCACACGATGGGGCGGCCCGATCGCGCCGCCTCACCTCAACGGCGGCGACACAATGATCGGCGAGAACGAAGTCACGCACCTCGATCCCGACACCAAAGCTCTGCTGAAGGGCGACCCCCTGAAGGGCGCTCACGCGTACTACGCAGGCAGTTTCCGGGAGTGGTGGGCTCCGCTCCGGCCCCACACGAGCGTGACACGACGTAACGCGCTCGTCGGCGTGCACGACAAACGGAGTGACTTCGCGGATCGCACGGTGCACGAATGGACCGCGGAGGTCTTCGGCGCACCCGACCACATGCTGTCGGCCCAGTTCCGGCTCATGATCCGCACCGACCGCAAGACCGTCGAGGACAAGGGTGACCGCGGCAAGAACTTCGGGGTGGAAATCGAGCCGTACACCGACAAGCAGATCGCCGATATCGCCGCCGCCGTTGCGGAGGCCGCCGAACGCCGACGAGGCCCGACTCCGAGGTACTGGGAAGATGTCGAGGAGGGCGACGAACTCGGGCCGCTCGTGAAGGGGCCTCTTCGCATCACTGACATTGTCGTGTGGCATACCGGCGTAGGCATGGGTCTGTATGGCGTGAAGTCACTGGACCTCGCTCATCAGCAGCGAGCCCGGATCCCCGGATTCTTCCGACCCGATGACCTCAACATCCCCGACGTCCATCAACGGGTGCACTGGGATCCCGAGTGGGCACGTCGGGCGGGCAGCCCCGCCACCTACGACTACGGCCGCATGCGCGAAACCTGGCTGATCCATCTCTGCACCGATTGGATGGGAGACGACGCCTGGCTCTGGAAGCTCGATTGCGAGTTCCGACGGTTCAACTATGTGGGCGACACGCACTGGATGCGGGGCCGCGTCACCCGGCGCTACCTCGCCGGGGGCGAAAGACCGGCGGTCGATCTTGAAATCTGGGGTGAAAACCAACGGGGCGAAACAACGTGCCCGGGCCATGCCACCGTGCTGCTGCCGAGCAAGGAACACGGTCCCCTTCGGCTCCCCGAACCACCGGGTGGTGCCACAACCTGTGCGGCGACGCTCGACGCGCTCGTGCACCGCTTTGCCGAAATGGAGGCAACCCCGTGACCGAACTCTCCATGCGAGATGCCGTCTCCGAACGGGCACCGCGCCCCTACCGAAAGAGCGCACCAAACATCGTCGTCATCGTGCTCGATGATCTCGGCTTCGCTCAGGCTGGCTGCTACGGATCGGACCTCGAAACCCCGAATCTCGACCGCATCGCCGAACGAGGTATCCGCTTCACGAACTTTCACACCACGGCGATCTGCTCACCGACGCGGGCCTGCTTGCTGACCGGNCGCAACCACCACCGAGTTGGCATGGGCATGCTCCCCGATCTGCCGGTCAATTTTCCTGGCTACACCGGTACTTTCCCAGACAATGCGGCGACAATCGCCGAAATCCTAAAGGCCGACGGCTACGTGACCTCGGCAATCGGGAAATGGCACCTCACCGCTCGCGACCAGCGCGCCACCGGCCCCTACGACATGTGGCCGACCGGCGTTGGCTTCGAGCACTACTACGGCTTTCTCAACGGTGAGACCAATCAATGGACACCGAACCTCATCCGTGATCAACAGCACGTCGAGCCCCCCGCCACCCCCGACGAGGGGTACCACCTCGATGCCGACCTCGCCGACGAGGCCATCCACCGCCTCCGCCAATGGAAACTCCACCAGCCGGACCGCCCATTTTTTCTCTGGTACGCCACCGCCGCACCCCACGCTCCGCACCAAGCCCCCCCAGAGTGGATCGACCGATTCGCCGGCCGCTTCGACGGGGGCTGGGACGATTGGCGAGAAAGGACGTTCGCCCGCCAGAAGGAGATGGGCATCGTCCCACCGGACGCCGAACTTTCCGCTCGGCCGGACTGGGTCGAGGCATGGAGCGATATCGATCCCGATCGCCGACGGCTCTACGCCCGGATGATGGAGGTCTACGCCGGCTTTCTTGCGCACGCCGATCACCACATCGGCCGCGTGCTCGACGCAATCGAGGCCAGCGGGCAGGCCGACAACACGATCGTGGTCGTCATCTCCGACAACGGCTGCTCCGCCGAGGGCGGGCCGAACGGCACCTGGAACCAGCTGCGCCACTATGTGTCGGACATCCCCGACGACATCGAACTCGAGCTCGAGCACTACGACGACCTCGGCGGACACCGTTCCTCCGGCCACTACCCCTGGGGTTGGGCCTTCGCCGGCAACACACCTTTCCGTCGCTGGAAGCGCTACACGTTCGAGGGTGGCGTGCGCGATCCGTTGATCGTGTCGTGGCCGGCAGAGCTCGGTGATGCTGCCGGATCGGTCCGCAATCACTACGTCCACGTTGTCGACATTCCGATCACCCTGCTTGAACTCGCAGGGCTCGATGCGCCGAACGAAGTCGGTGGGATCAAACAAATGTCATTCGACGGCATTTCGTTCTCTTCGGTCCTCCGCGAAAGCGCTGCTGCCCCAACTCGTCGCGAGCAGTACTACGAATGCTGGGGCAGCCGAGCCATCTACGCCGATGGCTGGAAGGCCGTGACCAACCACGTCAACCAGCTCACCCATGCCGAACGTTCCCTAGTTGAGGGCAGTGCAGACTTCAACGACGACCAGTGGCTGCTCTTTCACGCTGACACCGACTTTGCCGAGGTGCATGACCTCGCCGAGGCCCACCCCGAACGACTCGACCATCTCGTTCAACGCTGGCATGCGCTTGCGATGGCAAATCAGGTCCTGCCAATCGACGACGGGAACCACCGCATTTCCCACATGCACACGCCGTGGCTCCAATTTCGCAATCACTATGAACTCGCCCCAGGCGACAAACTCCATGAGGTTCAGGCGCCAGTTTGGTTCGGTGGATTCCGCATGGTCGCAACCTTCGCTGCACCCCTCGAGTCCGCAGCCAGCGGCGTCATCGCCGAGCAAGGCGACTGGAATGCTGGCTGGGCCTGGTTTCTCGCAAACGGGAACCTCACCTGGGTGCTTGCGCTCAACGGATCGACGTACCGACTCGGCACACCGATTCCGGTCGGCGCCCGCGCTGTCGTGCTCGACATGACCGGCCGGGACCAAGCCTTCGATCTGGCTCTGCAGACGGACACGGGCCAGACCGGTGAGGCGGAGGTCGCCGTCGGATTTCCGCGCGTCTTCAGCCCCGACGGTTCGTTCCTCACGGTCGGCTTCGGGCGACCCTTCCCGGTTTGCGAAGACTACGTACCGCCCGCACCCGCCCCGGCGACACTGCAACGCCTCACGATCGATACTGGTCCCCAGCCGGAAGTTGACTTCGAAACCGTGCTCAACGACGTCATGAGACACCAATGAGCGATGTCGCCCCGATCGATCGGAGCTCGACCAGCGAGCGAGTCGCCGCTGAAGTCCGCCGTCTCATCTGGACNGGCGAACTCACCGCCGGTGAACGACTCAACCAAGACGAGCTCGCCGCCCGGTTCGGCGTCAGCCGCATCCCTGTCCGCGAAGCACTCATCGCCCTTGCCTATGCCGGCGTGATCTCGATGGCACCACACCGTGGCGCGTTCGTCGAGCCCGTGACCGCCGAGGCCGTCGCCGACATCTACGAGCTCTACGCCCGCGTTGACAGCTTTGCCATCGCCAAGGCGGTCGAGCGCGGTGCCGAACTCGACCAGCTCATCGTCGAGTTCCGCGCAGCTGGAAGTGCAACCTCGAACGACGAACTCTTCGATTCGGTCATCACTGCCCGCCAACACCTCCATCTCCTCGGCGGCTCTCCTCACTTCGACGCGGTGGCCCGGGGCCTGGTCGGCTTGGTTCCCGGCAACTTCTTCGACGAGGTGCTGGGAGCGGAAGCGGTCGCACGCCGACGGCTACCGCTCGTCGCCACGGCGCTCGAAGACGGACGGATTGAGGATGCAGTCGAGCACTACGCGACGATGCTGCGAGACCAGGCCGAACTTGTCGTGTCCAGCTTGCGCGCCAACGGTGCGCTCACCGAATCGGAGGATGCGTGACCACCCTGCCCCCCTCGACGCTCGTCGAGCTTGTCGACCACGCAGCAGGCCGCTGGCCCGACCAGACGATGCTTCTCGCCCGGCAGGGCGACCAGTGCACCTACGGCGAATATCGCGACCGCGTCACCCAGATGGCCGCCGGCCTTCGCGATGTCGGTGTTGGGCCTGGCGACATCGTGTCCTGGATCCTCCCAACCTGGGTCGACACCGTGGTGTTGGCCGGCGCGCTCGCCCGCCTCGGTGCCATCCAGAACCCGATCATCACGATCTATCGCGACCGCGAAGTCGGCTTTTGCTGCGGTCAAGCCGGAACCTCGCTCCTCATTACGCCAGGCGACTTCGGCGGCTTCGATTTCGCAGCGATGGCCGAACGGATCAAGCACGACGAGCCCGACCTCCGCACGTTGACCGTCGGTCCCGGCTCGTTCCCGACCGGTGATCCCACAACGCTTCCTCCGGTGGTAGTTCCAGCCGATGACGACGTGCGCTGGCTGACCTACACCTCAGGCACCACCGCCGACCCGAAAGGCGCCCGACACACCGACACCACCGTCGGTGCGTTCCCGTTCGCCATGGGGCAACGACTCGACGTGCAGACGGGTGACCGCTACTCCCTTACCTTCCCGTTCCCTCATATCGGGGGTATCGGGCTGCTCTTCATGGCGTTGCAGACCGGTTGTACCCACCTCCTCGACGAGACGGTCGACCCGATCGCCACGATCGACTTCCTGTCAGAGCACGCCTGCACACACGCAGGGACCGGCACGCCCTTCTACCTGATGTATCTCGCTGCGCAAGACCGCCGAACAGCGGAGGGGGCTGGGCCACTCTTCCCATCGCTGAAGGTATGCCCCGGCGGCGGCGCCCCGATCCCACCTGCGCTCCACCGCCGAGTCGTCGACGAGCTCGGCGGCGTGGGCGTGTGTTCTGGCTGGGGTCTCACCGAGGCGCCGGTGCTCACCAATGGCGATGTCGGCGACCCCGACGAGAAGATGGCGAACTCCGAGGGGCGAGCACTCCCCGGCGTCGACCTGATCGCCGTCGCCGACGACGGCGCCCGATGCCCAGCCGGCGTCGAGGGTGAGCTGCGGGCCAAGGGTCCTCAGGTGATGCTCGGCTATGTCGACCCTGCGCTCGACGCCGAAGCGTTCGATGCCGATGGCTACTTCCGAACGGGCGACCTCGGCGTGATCGACGACGATGGCTACGTCACCATCACCGGCCGCCTCAAGGACATCATCATCCGTAACGGCGAGAACATCTCCGCGAAAGAGGTCGAGGATCTCCTGTTCAGTTCGGACGAGGTCGTTGAAGTCGCGGTTTTCGGGATTCCCGACGAACGCACCGGCGAACGCGTCGTCGCTGCCATCGTCGCAAGCGACGGGGCGACACCCGACCTTGCGTCTATCGGCGCGTTCCTGCGCGCTGCCGGCCTTCGAACGCAGGCGTTGCCTGAACGGGTCGACATCGTCGATGCACTGCCACGCAACCCTGCCGGCAAGGTCCTCAAGCGCGAGCTGCAGGAGAAGGGCTGACAATGGATCGGGTCGCCGAGCAGGTGCAACGATGGGCCGACACAGTCGAACGACGAGCGGGAAGGTGATCACATGGACAACGCACTGACCGGACGACGGGTCCTGATCGTCGGCGCCTCCGCCGGGATCGGCGCAGCGCTGGGGCAGGCAGCGATCGAGGCCGGTGCAAGCGTCACGATCTCCGCCCGCCGCCAAGACAAGCTCGATGCGCTCGTCGACAGCTTGGGCGCCGGTAATGCGATCGCCGCTGATGCCACCGACCCCGGGGCCGTGCGAGCGATGGTCGCCGCCGCAACTGAGCAGATGGGCGGCCTCGATCTGGTTGTGTATGTCGCCGGCTTCGGTTTCCTTCAGCCACTCGCCGAGACCGATCCCGACGGATGGGTTGATGTCTTCCGCGTCAATGTCGTCGGCGCCAACTTGGTCGCCGGTGCCGCACTCGATCATCTCGACCCCGACGGCGCTATGGCATTCATCTCTTCGCGAACGGTCGAGGACAACAATGCCTTCTTCCTGCCGTATTCGGCGACGAAGGCGGCGCTCGACCAGTGCATCCGAGGCTGGCGGGCCGAACACCCCGACCGCCGATTCATCCGGGTCGTGATGGGGAACGCCCAGCCGACCGAGTTCGCAAACCACATGGGCGACATGGAGATCATCGGGCGAGCGTTGCCTCGATGGATTGAGCAAGGCATCAACGTGAGCCACATGATGGAGACGACCGTCGTGGGCCGGGCGTTGACCGACGCCTTTGCCGTGGCCCTCGACCATCCGACGGTCGACAGTTCCGAGCTGAAGTTCGACGCACGAATTCCACCCATCAATATGGAGACCCTATGAGTGACGAGATTACCGACCGATGGGAACGCGGTGCTGCGAAGATCAATGAGGTCTACGCCGGCAATGTCTTTCCCATCCCCAGAGGCACAATGCCGTTCTACGATGTGATGCTCGAGACGATTTTCGGCACGATCTGGGATCGGCCTGAACTACCGATACGCGACCGCCGACTGCTGGTTTTAGGCGCCATCGCCGCATTCGGCTCGACCGAGACGTGGAAGGTCCAAGCGCAATCAGCTCTCGATCGCGGCGAGCTCACCCCCGATCAACTTCGCGAATGTCTCATCCAACTCGCGCCATACGCCGGTTACCCGAACGTTGCCGACTTCACCGTCCCCACGGAGGAGATCATCGCGACGTTCGAGGCGGCGCAGAAGGGCGACGACACATGAGCAACACAGTCACCTACAACCCGTATGCCTTCGTGCTGCACGACGATCCCTACGATACGTACCGCCGTTTACGTGACGAGGCGCCGGCGTATTGGAACGACGAGCTTCGGTTCTGGGTGCTCAGTCGCTTCGACGACGTCCAGGAAGCCTTTCGCGACCATGCGACATTCTCGTCGGCTGGTGGTGTTGCCCTTGAGGCGCGACGACCGGTCGGCGTTGATCCCACGTTCCAGCAGATGATCGAAATCGATCCGCCCGACCACACCGCGTTCCGCTCGATCGTCTCTCGCGTCTTCACCGGCCGCCGGGTCCTCACTATGGAAGATGAGATCCGACGCATCGTCGACGGCTACATTGACGAAGTCATCGAGATAGGTAGTTGTGACCTCGTCACCGACATCAGCGGGCCGTTTCCCATGGATGTCATTAGCGCCGTACTCGGGATCCCGGAGGACGATCGCAAAGCCCTGCGAGTGTCCGCCGACAAGATTCTCATCCGCGAGGACGGATCGATGAAGATGCCCGAGGAAGCGATGAACGGCATGTTCGAACTGCTCGGTTACTTCGTGCAGGACCTCGAGTCTCGCCGGGCCGGGGATCGCACCGGTCTGATCACCGATCTCCTTGATGCCGAGGTCGACGGCCGCAAACTCAACGAACAAGAACTGCTGGGCTTCTGTGTGCTGTTCGTGATCGCCGGGCACGAAACCACGACCAAGATGGTCGCGAACGCCGTCGAACTTCTCTCCCGCCATCCCGATCAGCAGGCGCTGCTCGCCGCCGAGCCCGAACGCATGGCGACCGCCGTCGAAGAGGTGCTCCGGTTCCACAACTCGACGCAGTACATGCACCGCACCTTGACCGCTGACATCGAGCGTCACGGTCAGCCGATGAGGGCTGGCGACTCGGTGCTGTTGCTCATCGGAGCTGCGAACCACGACGATCGCGAGTTCGGCGAGTCCGCCGAAGTCTTCGACGTCACGCGCACCCCCGACCGGCACCTCGGCTTCGGCTATGGCGCCCACTTCTGTCTGGGTGCGGCGCTTGCCCGTCTCGAGGGACGTGTCGCCCTTGAGCAGATCCACGCCCGTCTGCCCGACTATGTCGTCGATCACGAACGCAAGGTGCGTTTTCACTCCTCCAACGTCACGGGTTGGACGAGCCTCCCCATCAGTTTCACCCCCGGGCCTCGTCTCGGAGCAGCATCGTGAGTTGGCCGGAAACCCGCCTGACGATCGATGGTGACCTCGTCCCCGCCGAGGGAGGCGCGACCTACCCCAACATCGATCCGTCGACCGGCCAGGAGATCGGTGTCGCAGCCGATGCCTCACCGGCCGACATCGAACGAGCGCTCGTCGCCGCCCGCCGGGCGTTCGACGAGAGCGGCTGGGCCGACGATATTGCGTTGCGCGTTCGAGGGCTCCGGCAACTCGACGCTGCGCTTCGCGATCACCTGGCGGAGATGACCGAGATCACGATGGCCGAAGTTGGTGCACCGCAGGCGGCGTGCGACGTGGCTCACCTCGGCGAGCCACTGAAGTTTCTCCCCTACTACGCCGATCTCGCCGAGTCGTTCGAATGGACGACACCGCTCGGCATCGCCGATACGGTCGGTGGGCCCGCCGAACGTTGGACCGAACGCGAACCGATCGGGGTCGTGGCGGCGATTACCCCGTGGAACGTGCCCACACAGATCAACCTCGCCAAGACCGCACCGGCGCTTGCCGCCGGCTGCACGGTCGTGTTGAAGCCGGCACCACAGACCCCATGGAGCGCACTGGCGCTCGGTCGACTCGTCACCGAGCACACCGACATCCCCCCTGGCGTCTTCAACGTGATCTCGGCCGCCAACCCGACCATCAGCGCACGCCTCACGGAGGACCCACGCGTCGACATGATCTCCTTCACCGGCTCGACGGCAACGGGCAAAACCATCATGCGAGCGGCGGCGGAGCATGTGACCAAGGTGTTCCTGGAGCTCGGTGGCAAGTCGGCAATGATCCTGCTCGACGACCTCGACGACGTCAGCGGCCCGGCCATGACGGCTGCGTTCGGCACGGCGCTTGTCTGCGGGCAGGGCTGCGCACTCTCGACCCGCATCTTGATCCCGCGGTCGAGGTACGCCGAGACCGTCACCGCCATCGGTGAACTCTTCGGCAGCATCACGCCAGGCCCACCCACGGTCGAGGGCACCACGATGGGGCCACTCATCGATCTCCGACAGCGCGATCGCGTCGAGGGCTATGTGCAGTCCGCCCTTGATGAGGGCGCACGGATCGTCTGCGGCGGGGCTCGCCCGGAGGGACTCGACGGAGGCGCGTTCTACCTCCCGACACTGCTCGCCGACGTCACCCCCGAGATGCGGGTGGCTCGCGAGGAAATCTTCGGCCCCGTGCTCGTCGCCATCCCCTACGACGGCGACGATGACGCCGTGCGTATCGCGAACGACTCGATCTACGGCCTTTCCGGGCATGTCTTCGGCTCCGACGACGCTCGGGCGCTCGCGGTCGCTCGTCGTATCCGCACCGGCACGATGTCCGTCAACGGCGGTGTCTGGTACTCCGCCGACGTGCCGTTCGGCGGCTACCGCCAATCCGGCATCGGACGAGAAATGGGTGTCGCCGGCTTCGAGGAGTACCTGGAGACCAAGGCACTCGCCCGACCAGTACCCAGAAGTGCACGATGACAGTCCACGGTTACATCGGCCTCGGCATGATGGGGTCGGCCATGTGCGAACGCCTGGCGACGAACGGTGCCGCCGTGCTCGCCCATGACGTGAACCCCGCTGCAGTCGACGCCGCCGTCGAGCGCGGGGCGACCGCAGCAGGCTCCACCGAGGAGGTCGCCGAGCAGGCCGACATCATCAGCACGTGTGTCCCCGCCGCCGCGCACCTTGATGCCGTGATCGACGAACTCGCCACCGTCGGGCGAGCAGGCCAGATCCTGCTCATCCACTCGACGGTCCACCCTGACACGATCCGCGCCGCCCAGACCCGGGTGGCGGCGTGGGAGGGCCTCGTCTTCGATGCCGCCGTNGCNGGCGGCGATGAAGCAGCCCGTCGGGGCGAGCTTGCGATCTTCGCCGGCGGACTCACCGACGCTCCGCCGATCGTCGCCGAGGTACTCGAGATCTACGGCTCGAAGATCATTGATGCTGGACCCATCGGTTCCGGCGCGGCTCTGAAGATCGCCGTCAACGTGATGACCTACGCCCAGTTCACCGCAGCCGCCATCGCCCACGACGGCGTGGCGAACACCGGCGGCGACCCNAGTGCGCTGCTCGAGGCATGGCGACANACCGGNATGCTCGGGGCGCTCACCGAGCAATGGGCCGGGCTGCTCGGCATCGGCCCAGAACACGTCACGGGCGAGTTCCGCACCATGCTCGAAACCCAGGTCGGCATCGCCACGAAAGATCTCGAGTTGGCCATGACGCTCGGCGACCCCGCTGCGGGTGCCGTGNCGGTCGTCGATGCGATCCGCGCCCTGATGCCTGCCGTCTACCGCACCATCACCATGGAGGAAGCCTGATGACCCAACGTTTCACCGACCNCGTCGCCATCGTCACCGGAGCCGGGGGCGGCATCGGCGAGGCGTATGCCCGAGCGTTGCACGCCGAGGGGGCCAGCGTCGTCATCGCCGAACGCAACAAGGAAGCGGGTGCTGCGGTTGCGGCTGATCTCGGTGAGCGCGCCCTGTTCGTTCATACCGACGTCGGCGATCTCGGCAGCTGCGAGGCGATGGCCACCNCCGCAACGGAAGCGTTCGGCGGCATTGATCACCTCGTCAACAATGCGGCGATCTTCGGCGACATGGAGGGGGTCGGCATCACGACGGCCGACCCGACGTACGTCGAGACCTTCATGCGAGTCAATGTGCTGGGCGCCACCTACTGCACGCGGGCGGTGGTCCCGTCGATGCGGGAGCGAGGTGGCGGATCGATCGTCAACCAGTCGTCGACGGCGGCGTGGATGTCCCTTTCGGGTTTCTACGGCGTCGCCAAAGCCGCATTGAACTCGGTGACGGTGTGCCTGGCCCAGGAACTGGGAAGCCAACACATCCGGGTCAATGCGATCGCTCCCGGCCCGACCGATACGCCCGCCATGCAGAAGCAGGTTCCCACGGAGTTCCACGACACGCTCGTCCAGAGCTTGGCCCTCAAGCGCATGGGAACCCCGGGTGACCACGTCGGCCCAGTGCTCTTCCTTCTGTCGGACGAAGCAGCCTGGATGACCGGCCACGTCCTTGCGGTCGACGGCGGGCAGATTCCCCGGATCTAGGCATTGGCAGGGTCGCCGAGACCGAGGCGAAAACGACGAAATCCCAGGCCGGAGGAACCGACGCTGGGACTTCATGGGGTGGAGGTGAGGGGAGTTGAACCCCTGGCCTCCTCGATGCGACCGAGGCGCTCTACCAACTGAGCTACACCCCCGTTGGAGACCACAGCGTAGCGGCCGCGAATCCGAACCGACCCCGGGNGCCGNNGCCGTTCGACCGTGTGTGGGTCAGGCGTTCACCCGGCGGCGACGCTCGGCGTCAAGCGAGGCGACACGCTCGGGATACAGCATCTGCACTTTCATCTCGCGCTCGGCGATGAGGTTGCGCCGCTGAACGACGGCGTAGGCGTACGCAACGATTGCGAGGTCGATCATCAGGTGGATGAGAAGCGCGATCAGACCGAACACGAAGGCGGCCAGGAACGAGAGCGCAGCAAGAGTGCCGAGGAAGGCGGCGACCTCGCGGCGACGGCGAGCAGCGGCGCCGACCGAACGAGGGACGAGCACCAAGCCGGCGGCGGTGAGCGATCGAGGGCGAGCGGTAGTGCCACCGAGGGAACCCATCCCGTGCGAGAACGACGAGATCGTGTCGGTGCGATCCTGCGACACCTTCCGAGCGTCCTTGAACCACACGGCCAGGTACGCCGCCCAACCCACGCTCAAGACCAGCAACACGATCGACGTTGTCATGTCGAACCCTCCAGACGAGCACCAGGGCCGATGAGACCGGGCACTCGCTCAGGCCTACCGGTCGGTAGAACCCGCACTCCAGATGTCGATTGTATGACGAATCGACACCAAGAGGCAANGCAAGCGGCACATTTTCAGCCACCGGCTAGCAGCCGCNGCNGGACCGCTGCGTCACCACACTCGCCGCGTCAAACAGTGTTCACCGCCTGTCGACGGTGGGGCTAGTCAACCGCGTCGGAACGGCGATACGTGCCGGACTTGCCGCCGGTCTTCTCCCAAAGTGCGATGTCGCCGATCACCATCGACTTGTCCATCGACTTGCACATGTCGTAGATCGTCAGCGCCGCNACCGAACANGCCGTAAGCGCTTCCATCTCCACACCGGTGCGGTCGAAGGTGTCGACCGCAGCCTCGACCTCGATCGAGTCATGGTTGATCTCGAAGTTGACCGTGACCGCACCCACCATGAGTGGATGACACAGAGGGATGAGATCCGACGCCCGCTTGGCGGCCTGGATCCCGGCGACGCGGGCGACCGCAAGCACATCACCCTTCTTGATCGCCCCCTGGGTGACGGCCGACGCCGTCTCCGGGGTCATGTGGATCCGACCACGGGCGATTGCCCGACGGTGCGACGGCTCCTTCGGCGTGACGTCGACCATNCGGGCCCGNCCGAGCGGGTCGAGATGGGTAAAGCCGTGGTCGGTCATGTCAGCCCCCGATCTCACTCATGCTGCGCCGAGGACGGATGAAGTGCACCTGATTGATCTGGTGCCCAGCCCACTTTGCCGCCACCGTGCGTTCGAGCGCCTCGGCAACAACGTCATCGGACGAACCGTCGCGCAGCAGCGCCCGGACGTCGGTCTCATCGGTGGCGAACAGACACGAACGGAACTGACCGTCGGCGGTGATCCGCACACGGTCACAGGTTTCGCAGAAGGACTCGCTCACCGTGGCGACGACCCCGATCTCGCCCATCCCGTCGGCGTAGCGCCAGCGGGTGGCCGGTGCCGAGGTGCGCTCGATCGGCTCGAGGTCGAACGCCGACTGCAGCGTCTCGAGGATCTCCGCCTGGGTGAGCACCAGCGAGTTGTTCCAGATGTGGTCGGCATCAAGCGGCATGAACTCGATGAAACGAACGATCACACCCTTCTCGCGTCCCCATTCGGCGAAGTCGAGGACCTCATCGTCGTTGATGCCTTTCATGACCACGACGTTGACCTTCACCGGGTCGAATNCNGCANCGAGCGCTGCGTCGACACCTTCGAGCACGCGATCCAGATCGTCGCGACGGGTGAGTTCGAGGAAGCGATCTCGCTGGAGCGAGTCAAGCGAGATGTTGACCCGTCGCAGGCCCGCCTTCTTGAGTTCCTCGGCGACCAGCGGGAGCGAGACCCCGTTGGTGGTCATNGCCAGGTCGACCCCGAGGTCGGCGAGCTTCTCNACGAGCAGCGGGAGACGGGCACGAACCAGCGGCTCACCGCCGGTCAGACGGATGCCGTCGACCCCGTAGCGCTCGACCATGATCCGGGCGACTCGCTCGATCTCCTCGAACGTGAGGATCTCGGAGCGAGGTGTCCACTGCATCCCTTCCTCGGGCATGCAGTACTGGCAACGGAAGTTGCAGCGGTCCGTCACTGAAATGCGCAGGTCGCGGTGAACCCGCCCGAACCCGTCGATCAGCTGCCGTCCCATGTGCGAAGACTACCGGAGGGGCAGGATCCGAACCTCGTCGCCGGGTTCGATCTCGACACCGTCGGGTGCCAACGCAAGCGCATCGGCTCTGGCCATCGCCGTGAGCTGATGTGAACCCTGGCCACCGGCCCGGCGCACGTGCCAGCGACCGGTGTCGTCGATTCGGCCCTCGACCCGCAGGAAGTGTGTCTTGCCATCGGGGCCGTGGCCGAGGGTGTCCTCGCTGATCGCCTGCAGGAGCGGAAGGTCGGTGTCGTTATGCCCGGCCATGAAGCCGATCGCCGCCCGGGCGAACAGCTCGAACGACACCATCGACGACACGGGATTGCCCGGAAGCCCGAACACCGGTGTCGTGTCGATGAGACCGAAGGCGAACGGTTTGGCCGGCTTGATGGCGATCTGCATCCAGCGCATATCGCCAATCTCGTCGAGGACGACCTTGACATAGTCGAACGCACCCATCGAGACGCCACCCGACGAGAGGATCGCATCGCACTCGACCGCACCGGCAGCGAAGGCGTCGCGAATCGTGTCGGGCTGATCGACCGCGATGCCGAGATCGACCGCCTCCCAACCGGCCTCGGCGACGAGGGTGAGGAGGGTGCGACGGTTGGAATCGCGGATCTCTCCGGGTTGCAGGGGTCGGCCGTCGTCGACCAGTTCATCGCCGGTCGAGATCACGCCCACCCTCGGTCGCCGAACACACTCGACCTCCTGCACACCCACACTCGCAAGCACGCCGAGATGGCCGGCGGTGAGCACGGTGCCAGCAGCGAAGAGCAAATCGCCGGGCTCGACATCCTCACCGGCACGACGCACATGGTTGCCCTCAGAGACGGACAGGTCGATGAGCACCGTGCCGGCCGCTTCGTCGAGGGTGGTCTTCTCGACCATGACCACGGCGTCGGCACCGTCGGGCATCGGCGCGCCCGTCATGATGCGGGTGGCCTGACCAGGACCGACTGCACCGTCGAGTGTCGAGCCGGCGGCGACCGTGCCGATGACCTCGAGGGTCACGGGCACCGAAGCAACGTCGGCGGCCCGGACAGCGAAACCGTCCATGGCCGTGTTTGCGAACGGGGGAACCTGTTCGGCCGCAACGACATCGGCGGCGAGCACGAGACCGGCGGCATCGGCGAGCGGCACGCGTGCCGACCCAAGGCGGGCGACACGGTCGAGGACGTACTGACGGGCTTCGTCGAGGGGGATCACCCCGTCAGACTAGAAGCCGTTCGACTCCAGAGCAGCACGCAGCATGGCGGCGACGTCAGCGCCATCGTCACCTCGCAGCGAAAGCTCAACATTGGCCCGGAGCCAGTCGGCTTTCTGCCCGGCGTCGAAACCCGCGTCGTCGACGACCAGGCCGCGCATCCCACGGTCGTCGATCTGCATCGCCATGGCGTCGGTCAGCTGGATCTCGCCGCCCCTCCCCGGTGCGGTGCGCTCGAGTTTTTCGAAGATGTCGGGCGTGAGGACATACCGGCCCGTGATCCGAAGATTCGACGGGGCGGCCTCGAAGGCGGGCTTCTCGACAAGCCGGTCGACCGTGATGACGTCGCCCTGGCGATCGCTGAAGCCGGCACAGCCGTAGTTGGAGATCTCGGGCCCCTCGACCGGGACCAGCGAGATCACCGACTCACCGGTCGCCTCGGCAACCTCGATCATGCGCGAGAGGGTCTGGCCCCCGTCGGGGAGCAACTCGTCGGGGAGCAGCACTGCGAACGGCTCATCGCGCACATGGCGGGCGGCCGTGCCGACGGCGTGACCAAGACCGAGTGGCGCGCCCTGCCGAGTGAAGTGGAANGTCGCCAGATCGGTGATGTGACGCACGNCGCCGAGCATCTCGCGCTTCCCTTTGGCCTCGAGCGCGGCCTCCAGTTCAGCCATGCGGTCGAAATGATCTTCGAGCGCCTTCTTGTGGGGGCTGGTGATGATCACGATGTCGTCGATACCGGCCGCAACAGCCTCTTCGACAACCCACTGGATCGACGGACGGTCGACCACCGTGAGCATCTCCTTCGGCATGGCCTTGGTGGCGGGAAGGAAACGGGTGCCGAGTCCCGCCGCAGGGATCACCCCCGTTCGGACACTCGTGGACATCAGGGGATTCTCCTCACGCATCGCCGGTAGCGCTGCATCCCAACGGTCATACCGTTGCTTCGTCCCGAGCCAGGAGTCGTCGAATGTTCGACTGATGACGAACGACCAGGATCGCAGCGACCCCAGCTCCGACGGCGACCTCCCACCCGGGCCGACCGGCAATCGCACTCACGATCGGGAAGGCGATCGCGATCGACAGCGAACCAAGCGCGGCGACGCGGCCCCACTTCACGACTGCGAAGAAAAGCAGCCCACACGCGATGCCGATGAGCGGCGAGATCAGGAGTCCACCACCGCCCGCGGTGGCGACGCCCTTTCCGCCTCGGAGCCGACGGGTCACGGGCCACACATGGCCGGCCACCGCTGCGACCCAGACCGCATGCGCCTCGAGACGACCGGCGACGAGCAGCGCAACGCCGACGGGCACCGCCCCCTTCAGCGCGTCGATCATGCCGACGAGCACACCCGCGCGTTTCCCCGCAGTGCGATACATGTTCGAGGCACCCGGATTGCCCGAGCCTTGGGTCGTCGGATCGTCGGCGCCCACAAGGCGGGCGACGAGCTGCGCGGTCGGGAAGGTGCCGACGATGTAGCNGGCGATGACNCCAAGAGCCAAAAGCACGGCCNTATCGTACGGTGCCGGCCGGCAGGGGTACCGGTATCCTCCGAAACGTGCCGACCTACGACTACCGATGCAACGATTGTGGCGAGACGTTTGAGATCTGGCAGTCGTTCTCCGAGGACGCCCTGACCGAGTGTCCCACCTGCGAAGGCGAACTNAAGAAGGTGTANTCCAAGGTCGGGATCTCGTTCAAGGGCGACGGCTTTTACAAGAACGACCACGGCTCCAGCGGCAAGGNATCGTCGAGCTCGTCGACCTCCTCGTCGGAGTCGACCGGTTCGTCGTCGAGTTCCGACACCTCGTCGGACTCCTCGAGCGCAAGCTCCTCGAGCTCCGACTCCTCGTCGAGTTCCAGCAGCTCCGGCGACTTATTTCGGCGCAGCGGCGTCGATCACTTCCCCTCGAGATCCCGTCTCCAGGAGTCGATCATGCGCGCCCCCGAGCGCCCCAACCCCTCTCCCCTGTCGTCGGCGACCGTCGCCATCGGCGCCGCCCGGTTCCTCCTTCGCCGCTACCGGGTCGGCCCCGTCCTCGTGATCCTCGCCGCCGCGATCCTCGTCATCGGGGCGATGCGCCACGCCGAGACGACAACCGCCAGCGCCCTGTCGCGTTGGCAGGCGACGGTCGAGGTCTGGACCACCACCGGGCCGGTCGATGCCGGCGAGACGATCGAGTCCGGGGCGGTCCGGTCGATCCTCGTCCCCGCCGACCTGGTACCCGTCGGTGCCGTCGCGACCGATCCCCGCGGTTTGCGCACCCGCATCGAACTCGGCACCGGTGAAATCGTCGTCGAACGATGGCTCACCGACACCGGGTCGACGCACGCCGCACGCACCCCAGAGGGTTGGCGAACGATCAGTATCGGACGACGAGACGACCTCTTCACCGTCGGTGATCTCGTCGACCTCCATCACGCCGTCGACGGACGACGGATCGCCACCGACGCGCTCGTCGTCATGGCGTCCGATGCCGNCCTCGGGGTGGCCGTACCTGCCGACGTCGTGGGCGATGTAGTCAGAGCATCGGGGCAGGCCGGGGTTGTTCCGGTACTCAGCGGCTGATCAACGCCAACCCGTGGCGAGAATCAGCAGGACCGCGACACCCACCACGATGCGGTAGACGACGAACGGAGCGAAGGTGCGCGATCGCACGAGCTTGAGCGTTCCCCACACGGCGACATAGCCGGTGAGAGCGGAGGCGGCCATGCCCCACAGGAAGGGCGGCCAGAAGTCCGACGGGATCGACGCGTCGGCCAGGGCGAACACGCCGGCGCCCGCGATGATCGGCAAGCTCATCAAGAACACGAGTCGGGCCGCTGCATCCCGCTCGTAACCGAGGAATCGGCTGACGGTGAGCGTTGCCCCCGAACGGCTGACGCCGGGCTGAAGGGCAAGCGCCTGACCGACGCCCATCGCAAGCGCGTCTCGAAGCCGGAACGCCTCGAGTTCCTTGCTCTCCGGCAAGCGATCGGCCACGAGCAGCAGCAGACCGAACACGATCAACATCACTGCGATCATCCAGATGCGGTCGAAATCGGCAATTTGGTCCTTCAACACCACGCCGGCGATCCCGGCAGGCACTGCGCTGGCAACAAGGAACCAGGCGACCTTGCCATCGGTGCCGAGTGGTCGGCCGCGAAGCGGGCCGAAACCGGCGGTCACGTACACGACGACATCGCGCCGCAGGTAGGCGATCGCGCCGACCAGCGTGCCGAGGTGCACTGCGACGTCGAACGCCGTCTCGAGATCCTCATCGAGTGCGTCCCAGCCGAACAGCCAGCGGGTCAACTCGAGATGCCCGCTCGATGAGATCGGCAGGAATTCCGAAAGGCCCTGGACGATGCCGAGCACGATCGCGTGGAGGATCTCCATGATGTCGCTCCCATCGGCGGCGAAACGCCCGATGTCGGGCGCCTGAGGTCAGCCTGCTGAGACTAGGCGCCGGAGCCGCCGCCGAGGGTCAGACCATCGAGAACCAGAGAGGGCACCAGGGTGCCGCCCGGTTGACGTTCGAGATCGGCACCGACCCGAGCCACGTCGTGCAGCATCCGAGGGATGGCGCCGGCGAGCGTGCCCTCGCGGATCGGTTCGGCGAGTTCGCCATTGCGGATGACGACACCCTCGACACCGACCGAGAAGTCGCCGCTGACAGCGTTCACGCCACTGTGCAAGCCCTGCAGCGAGGCAATGAGCAACCCATCGTCGATCGAGGCGATGAACGCGTCGAGGTCGCCCTCACCAGGGGCGACCGACAGCGAGCGGTGACCGGGGCTGGGCGTGCCGCGCACGGACCGGAGGGCAGAGCCGGTCGACGACACCCCGAGACCCCGTGCACTACAAGCATCGTGAAGGAATCCCTGCAGGACGCCCTCCGAGATCAGCGGAACACGCCGACAGGCGAGACCTTCGCCGTCGAAGGCCGAGGCGCTGAGCGAGTCAGCATCGGTGGGGTCGTCGAACATCGTGAGCGCTTCGGTGGCGATGGCCTCGCCGACACGGTCACCGAAGGGCGTGCGGCCCTTCACCACCAGCTCGCCCGAGAGCATGCCGGCGACGATGCCGAGGATCGTTGCGGTGAACCGCGGCTCGAGCACCACCAGCGGTCGACCGGTGGTGGGCGGTCCGGCGCCCAGAAGACGAACACCTCGCTCCACAGCGAGTCGGGCGACCTCCTCGACGTCGAGCAACTGGGGCGCCGCCGCAGCGTCGCCTGCATAGCCGGTGCGAGTGGAGCCGTCGGGATCGTCGATGAGCGGCTGTGTGCCGATCGATGCCGATGCCCCGCGATCCCAGCCGTCGATCCCGGCCGTGGAGACGATGGCGCTCTCACCACGGGAGTCGGCGTACATCGAGGTGCGGACGCCTCGAACCCGAGGATCGGCGCCCCGGGTGGCAGCTTCGAGCGCAACCGCGATCGCAACCTTGTCGTCGACCGAGGTCGCCTCGATGCGATCGTCCCAGGGATCAATGTCGGCGGCGTCGACGCCGTCGGGTTCGGCAAGCCCGACCCGATCATCCGGCTCCGCGAACGACATGTTGTCGCGGGCCTCCGCAAGGAGCGTGTCGATCACGTCGGGATCCCACGAGCCTGCGTGAGCGAGCCCTTCACGACCGTCACGGATCACTCGGACACCGACACCGCGGCTCTCGGCAACGGTGAGCGACTCGACGTCGCCGTCATAGACGCGGATCTCGGTGCGCACCGACGAACCGGCACAAACCTCCACCTGCTCGCCGGCCTCAGCTCGATGCACGAGCTCGCGGGCAAGGCGCCGGGATTCAGGGATCTCCCCCATCACGCGCCTGACATGGTGACGTCGCCCACGACGAGCGAGACGCCCGCCGAACTCATCGGCAGCCACTGGAGGTCGTCGCCGATACCGGCGACATCCTGGAGCAGGCGTTGGACGGTCGACGCGATGGTGACCTCACGGATCGGTTCGGCGAGTTCGCCATCACAGATCCGCAGACCCTCTGCCCCGGTGGAGAAATCACCCGATACCGGGTTCACCCCCGAGTGGAGCCCGGAGACCCCCTGGACGAGGAAGCCGTTGTCGATGCCGGCGATCAGGTCGGCCTGGCTCTGCTTTCCGGGGAGGAGCGTGAGCGCCTGGGCGCCGACGGACGGGCCGCTCTTGAAGCCACCTCGGACGGCCGAACCGGTCGAGGACGATACGGCACGACGGGCGGAATACGCATTGTGCAGGAAGGCCTGCAGTTCGCCGTCGACGATCAAGGGGGTGCGGCGGGTGGCGATGCCCTCGCCGTCGAGCGCGCTCGCCGTGAACGCCGCCGGGTCGGTGGCATCATCGACAAGGGTGATCATCGGGTTGGCGACGACGTCGCCGAGTCGGTCGGCGAACATCGAGCGACCCTTCAAGACCGCTTCNCCGGTGAGGGTGTGACCGACGATGCCGAGGAATTGAGCGGTCACCCACGGGTCGAACACGACGGTGAGCCGTTCGCTCCCTGGCTTCGACGCCCCAAGAAGCCGAGTGGCCCGGTCGGCGGCATCGGCGGCGGCGATGGCCGGGTCGAGTTCACTCGGGTCGCGGCCGATCGAGAACCCGAAACCGGTCTGGGTCTCACCGTCGGCTTCGGCGAGCGTGTACACGGAGACGTAGCAACCGGTCTCGCGGGCCGCAGCGGCGATACCCGTCGAGGTGGCAACCGCCGACTCGTACGCAGTGTCGATGTATTCGGCCGACTCGATGCCCGAGATCCGAGTGTCGGCCGCAAGCGCCGCCCGCTCAAGCTCGATCGCNAGGGCGATCTTGTCCTCGGTCGGGAACGCCCCGACGGTGTCGCTCCACAGTTCGAGCGACGCTGGTTCGACGCCATCGGGCACGGCGAGACCGTTGAACTCGTCGGGTTCGGCGAACGAGGCGTTGTCGCGGGCCTCGCGGAGGGTCTCCTGCAGCGCCGTGTCGTCGAGGGTGCCGGCATAGGCGTAGCCCTGCTTGCCGTCGACNANGACCCGAACACCGACACCCTGAGACTCTGCTCGNGTGAAGGACTCGACCTCGCCCTCGTAGGCGCGAACCTCGGTCTCGGTCTCGTGGACGACNAACGCTTCGACCTGCTCGCCGTCGTTGGCCCACCCGGCAACGCGGGTGGCGATGTCAAGGAGTTCCGACATCGATCAGGCAGCCGTACCGCCGACGGTGAGCGACGTGACCCGAAGCGTCGGGGTGCCGTCGCCGACCGGAACACCCTGGCCGTCCTTGCCGCACGTGCCGGGTGACCCCATCGCGAAGTCGTGGCCGAGCCGGTCGATGCGGGTGAGCACCTCCGGGCCGTTGCCGATCAGATTGCCCTCACGGATCGGATCGGTGATCTCGCCGTTTTCGATCAGGTAGGCCTCGGTCATGCCGAAAACGAAATCGCCGGTGGCGGTGTTGACCTGCCCTCCGCCGAGCTGCGCCACGTACACACCGGAGTCGGTGTCGGCGATGATCGCCTCGGGGTCGTCGCGACCGGCGGTGATGTAGGTGTTGGTCATCCGCACCATCGGGAGGTGCTGATAGCTCTGGCGGCGGCCGTTGCCCGAGGACAGACGACCCTCCTTACGGGCCCGGAGCTGATCCCACATGTAGTCGGTGAGCACTCCATCCTGAATCAAGACGTTGTGGCCAGCAGGACGGCCCTCGTCGTCGATGGCGAAGTGGCCCCACTCGCCGGCCATGGTGCCGTCGTCGATGAGCGTGACCAGCGGGGAAGCGACCTGCTCGCCGACCCGGTTCGCGAAGACCGACGCCCCTTTGCCGACCAGGTCGGCTTCGAGACCGTGACCACATGCCTCGTGGAACAGCACGCCGCCGCCACCAGGGCCGACNACAACGGGAACCGCGCCAGATGGAGCCGGGCGGGCGGAGAGCTTGGTNATGGCACGCTCGGCGGCGCGTCGCCCCATCTCCTCGACATCCGCCTCATCGAACAATTCGAAGCCGACGGTTCGACCGGTCGACTCTCGCCCGGTCTGCAGACCGGTGTCGCCGCTTGCGACACATGACACCGAGAAGAGGGTGCGGACCTGGTCGTCCTCGGCGAGCACACCATCGGAGTTGGCGACCAGGATGCGGCGACGGGAGTCGCCGTAGCGGGCCGACACCTGAGAGATCGTGCTGCCCTGGGCCCGAGCGGCTTCGTTAGCGAGGGTGAGCAAGCCGACCTTGGTCGCTTTGGCGACGTCCTCGGGCGGGATTCGTACCGGGGCCGAACGTTCGACATCGATCGGCGAGACGGCGACGACCTTCGCCCCGCCACCGCCACCGCGAGCCGCGGCGGCAGCGGCCTCGGCGGCGGCCGACAGCCCCGCCTCGGAGAGGTCGGCGGTGTGAGCGAAGCCCGTGGTATCGCCGACGACAACCCGGATGCCGGCGCCTCGGTCGCGCCCGCTGGTCAATTCCTCGACCCGACCATCGTCGAGCACCGCCGACGAGGAGCGCTTGTCCTCGACGAACACTTCGGCGAATTCACCACCGGTTCGCATCGCGGTGGACAGGGTGCGGTTGATGAGTTCGTGGTCGAGCACGGCGCCTCCGGAGAAGAGCGGACAGGGATTGTCAGGCTATCCGCGAGCTCGGCCCTACTCGCCCGTCGGGCCGGCCCCTCTGGGTTACGCTCTCCGCCCATGTCCGACGCCGGCGACGACACCACCGACGACGACGCCCCCCTTCGTTGGTGGGTCGAGATCGGGCTGACGGTTGCGTTCTACGTCGTGTACTCGGCGATACGGAACCAGTTCGGCTCGGCGCTCGGCGATTCGGTTCGGGACGCATCATTCCGCAACGCCGAACGCATCATCGACATCGAGCAGGCGATGGGGCTCTATGTCGAGGAGTGGATCCACAACACCTTCCTTGCGTGGGACTGGTTCATCGTCTTCTGGAACGTCTTCTACGGCACGTTCCACTTCGCCGTGACCATCGGCGCAATGGTGCTGCTGTTCGCCCGCCATCCCGAGCGCTACACCTTCATGCGGTCGACCCTTGCGGCCACCACAGGTGTCGCGCTCCTCGGCTTTGCGTTCTTCCCACTGATGCCGCCCCGACTGCTCGGCAATTGCGCGTCTCAGTTCGGCGCGTGCGAGGACGGCTTCGACTACACCGACACCCTGGTCGATCCCGGCGGCCTGTGGTCCTTCGAGTCCGGCACCATGGAATCCATCAGCAACCAATACGCCGCGATGCCGAGCCTGCACATCGCCTGGGCGATCTGGTGCACCGTGGCGCTCTACCCGGTGCTGCGCCGGCGTTGGTCTCGGGCCCTGATCGTGGCGTACCCGGTCGCGACAATGTTCGCGATCGTCGTCACGGCGAACCACTTCTGGCTTGATGCCGTCGGTGGCGTGATCGCCCTCGGCGTCGGTCTGAAGGTTGCACCCCGCCTGACCCGGCTCTTGCCGGGTCCGAGCGGTACCCTTCGGGGTGATGTTGCTCGACGCCCTCAGCGGGCCTGACGACCTTCGCGGCCGCTCCCTCGAGGAGCTCGACGATCTCGCCGACCAGATTCGCGAGCTGATCATCGACTCGGTCAACGACCACGGCGGTCATCTCGGATCGAATCTCGGTGCCGTCGAGCTCTCGATCGCGCTGCACCTGGTCTTCCGGTCGCCCCATGACCTCATCCTCTGGGACACCGGTCACCAGGCGTACGTGCACAAAATCCTCACTGGCCGGGCACGCGACTTCACCAACCTGCGCGAGGGCGGCGGCCTGTCCGGCTACCCGAACCGCAGCGAGTCCGAGCACGACTGGATCGAGAACTCCCACGCATCGACCGTTCTGAGCTACGCCCACGGGCTCGCCACGGCCTTCGAGGCNGCCGATGCCCGTCGACGCATCGTGGCGGTGATCGGCGACGGCGCCATGACCGGCGGCATGGCCTTCGAGGGTCTCAACAATCTCGGCCATGCCGGCAGCGACGTCACGATCGTTCTCAACGACAACGGGCGCTCTTACGCCCCCACCGTCTCTCGGCTGTCCGAGAGCCTGGTGAAGATCCGCAACAACCCGATCTATATGCGCCGCCAGGCGAAGATCGAGGAAATCGCCGAACGTATCCCCTGGGTCGGCGAGCAGATCGGCCGTGGCGTGCGCATGTCGAAAGCGGCGGTGCGCGAGATGTGGGAACCGTCGGCGTTCTTCGAGGATCTCGGCGTCCGCTACATGGGCCCCTTCGACGGTCACGACATCGCCTCGATGGAAGAGGCGTTCGAGAATGCCGCCGAGTTCGACGGGCCCGTCGTCGTCCATGTGCTCACCCAGAAGGGCAAGGGGTTCGCTCCGGCCGAGCAGGACGAGATCAAGGCGATGCACGATGCNAAGCCCGGCCTCGCCGACAACGGCGGCGCNGCCAAGACCGGCTCCTACACCGCAGCNTTCTCCGAGACCCTCGTGAAACTCGGCGACCAGCACCCCGAGCTCGTGGCGATCACCGCCGCAATGCCCGACTCCACCGGTCTCCTGCCCTTCAGCGAACGTTTCCCCGATCGATGCATCGATGTCGGCATCGCCGAGCAGCACGCCGTCACGGCGGCAGCCGGCATGGCGATGGGTGGCCTCCGCCCGCTCGTCGCCGTCTACTCGACCTTCCTCACCCGGGCAATCGACCAGGTCAATCTCGATGTCGGCCTACACGGCCTCCCGGTGATCTTCTGCCTCGACCGCGCCGGTATCACCGGCCCCGACGGTGCAAGTCATCACGGTGTGCTGGATCTCGTGCTGCTCACGAAGGTCCCGGGCATGACGGTGTTCGCCCCNTCGAGCTACCAGGAACTCCAGCAAATGCTCGAGGACGCCATGGACATCACGACCGGCCCGGTCGCGATCCGCTGGTCGCGCGGAGCGGCCGCTCATGCCGAGCACGGCGACGTCGGGTCAGGGCTGTCCGCTCGCAAGATCCAAGCCGGCGATGGTCGTGTCGCCCTGCTCGGCTTCGGCCAGATGCTTCCCGCAGCCGAGAAGGCAGCGGCAATCCTCGCCTCCGAAGGCATCGACGCCACCGTTTACGACCCGCGGGTCGTGCTTCCGCTCGATCCCGCCATGATCGACGACATCGCCGGTCACGACTGTGTCGTCTCGATCGAGGACGGGCTCCGCATGGGCGGTGCAGGTGCCGAGGTGCGCGACGCGCTCGGCGAACGCGGCGCCTCGTGCCGAGTTCGAGTGCTCGGCGTGCCCACCGAATACATCCCGCACGACGATCCCGACGCCATTCACGCCCGGTTCGGGCTNGACGGCGAGGGCATCGCCGCCAGCGTGCGCGCCCTGCTCTGATCGTTCTCGTCCGGCAGGCGGGCGGACTCAGGTGTAGTAGGGGTTCTCGCCCTGCTCGTGATCGGTGGTGTCGACCACTTCGGTGATCTCCGGCACCGCCTCGAGAATCGCGCGCTGAATCCCCTCCTGCAGGGTCGCCGCGCTCATCGAGCATCCCTGGCAGCCACCACCCATCGTGACGAACGCCTTCTCTCCCTCGACCCCGACGAGTTCGGCATAGCCACCGTGGGCGGCCAGCGCAGGGTTGATGCGCTCGGTCAGCAAGGTGCGAACCTTGTCGGCGGCGTCGCCGACAAGTTCGAGTTGCCCGAGGTCACCCAGCGGGTTGGGGCGATTGGGATTGCGGATCACGAGACCGCCCTGGCCCGCGACCGACGGCAAGTCGAGCGTGGCGCCGCGCATCGCGTCGACACTGTTCGCTGGNATGATGACCGACAAGCCGTCGTTGGTGTGCACGAAATCATCGTCGGCNGCCTCGGCCACCGGCTCGAGCGAGAGGTCGTAGGTGTAGTCGGCACCGTTGGCACCGGTGACCTCGACTCGCAGGCCCAAGAGCTCGGCGTCGTCCTCGTTGGACCGGATGTCGAGCACCGTCGCACGAGCGGCNTCGGTGACGATCATGATCTCCTCGGCGGTGTCAGTGGGGGCGGAGTCCGTCATGGTGATCAGGCTAACGCCGCCCCGGCGCTGCGCATTCCCGCCACAAACCGAGAACCCGCCACGTCCGACGGCCCCGCCCTCGGAGAATCACGCCGTCAGCCGACACCGTCGATCTCCTCGAGTTCGGCCGAACGTTCGAGCCAGGCCTCCTCGGCCGCGGCGAGGGCCATCTCCTGCGCAGCGAGCTCGGTGCCGACCCGGGCGATCGCCTCATGATCGGTTCCGGCAACCTCGAGGTCGGCACGGAGCGCAGTGACCACGGTCTCGAGCTTTGCGATGGCCTTCTCAGCGGTCTTGAGCTCGTGACGCACCGTGCTTCGACTGCGATGGGCGACCTCGACCTGTGCCCGAGGCGCCGCACTCCCCTTCCCCGTTCCCGAGGTGTCGAGGGTCCGCACGTTCGACGAGCCNTCCCGATCGGCAAGCCAGCCGGCNTAGCCGCCCGGCCAGCGCCGAGCACNTCCGNCGTCGATGACGAGCACGTCGTCGACTGTGCGGTCCAGGAAGGCCCGGTCGTGGCTGATGATCACAACCGCGCCGCGCCACGTNTCAAGNAACTCCTCCAACGCACGGAGGGTGTCCAGATCGAGATCGTTGGTGGGCTCATCGAGGAGCAACACGTTCGGTTTGGCCGACAACGTGAGTACCAGCTGAAGGCGACGGCGCTCNCCGCCCGACAACAGCTCGATCGGNGANTTCTGCACGTCGCTGTCGAACCAGAAGCGTTCGAGNAACTGTGTATCCCACCAGTCGGGTTCGGCNCCCTCACCGGCAACCGCCTGTCGGACCCGGAGCTGCGGATCGAGATCGCGGCCTCGCTGGTCGTGCAGGCCGACCTGCACCGTCGGGCCCTGGACCCGCTGCCCGGCAAGCGGCTCACGTCGACCGGCGATCACATCGAGCAGGGTCGACTTCCCCGAACCGTTGGCGCCGACGATGCCGAGACGCTCACGGCGGCCGAGCAGAAGATCGAGTCCCGTAACCAGCGGCGTCTCGTGGTCGTAGCCGATCGTCACGTCGTGGAGTTCCACGACCTGGTCACCGAGCCTCGGCGTGCCCTTGTGCATCGAGTCGAGATCGAAATCACCATCGCGAGCGGCGGCCTGGGCTCGGGTGTTGATCAGGGCGGTGGCTCGCTCGATCCGGGCCTTGCTCTTTCGAGTGCGAGCCTTCGCCCCGGTGCGGAGCCAGGCGAGTTCCCGGCGGGCCAGATTCTGGCGAGTGCTCTCTGCTGATGCAGCCCGTTCCTCGCGGGCGGCTCGTCCGTCGAGATACCCGTCGTAGCCACCCTCGTGAACATGGCTCGACCCTCGGTCGAGCTCGAGCACACGGGTGGCGACCCGGTCGAGCACGTAGCGATCGTGGGTGACGATCACGAGCCCGCCCGTGAAGTGCTCGAGTTCGTGCTCCAACCACTCGATCGCATCGACGTCGAGATGGTTGGTCGGCTCGTCGAGCACGAGCAGGTCGGCATCGGCGACCAGTGCCCTGGCCAGCGAGACTCGCTTCTCCTGCCCACCCGAGAGCTGGTCCACCGACCGGTCGATCACCTCCGCCAGGCCGAGGCGATGCAGCGCCGCCTCGCCCCGCCAGCCGCCTCCGACCGCGTCGCGCACACTGCCGGACGGAAGGGTCGTGACCTGATCGACGGCGGCCATGGTGACACCACGGCCTCGACGAACCGTGCCGGTCTCCGGCTCGCGGGTGCCGGCGATGACCGACAGCAGGGTCGACTTGCCGGTGCCGTTGATGCCGACCACGCCCAGCCGGTCGCCGCTCGCTACCGTGACGGAGACATCGGAGAACAGCGGCCGCAACGGGCGGCTCATGCTGACACGTTCGACGTCGACGAGGATCACGTGGCGCAGACTACGACCTACCCCCCAACCTCCCTCGAGGAACCGTGCCGATGAGCGGACATCACCCGATCGTCGATGCGCTCGCCGCCCGCCCNCCGTGGGAACCCGCCCGGCTCACGCGAGCGTTGGCCCGTCTCAGCGGCACGATCCGCTCGGTGTCGGCGACCATCGACCCGACCGAACGACGCTGGCATGAACTCGTCGCCCAGAGCCTCACAGCGGCCGACGGGAACAATGGTCCACCACTGTGGGTCATCCTCGGCGACTCGACGGCGCAGGGCATCGGAGCTTCAAGTATCGATCACGGCTGGGTGTCTCGCCTCCACGCGGCGCTGCATGACGCGGGGCGGCCCCATGCGATCGTCAACCTGAGCCGCAGCGGCGCTCACAGCACCCACGTGATCGATGAACAACTGCCGTTGCTCGACCATCTGCCCTACGCCGCATCGATCGTGACCATCTGTGTCGGCGGCAACGACCTGGTTGCGAACCCGTACGCCCCCCGGCTCACCCGTCGACTCGAGCGTCTGGCCGAAGCCGCTCCTCGCGGCTCGATCCTCTGCACGTTGCCGGCACCGTCGTTCAGTCCCACCGCCAGGTACGTCAACCGTGCTGTTCGGCGAGCTGCCACCGAGCACGGGCATCTCGTCGCCGAACTAGGGGCCCACCTGCTCCCACCCCACCGGGGGCTGTCGGCCGATCGCTACCACCCCAACGACCGTGGCTACGACGCGTGGGTGCGAGCCTTCGCAGAGCCCATGGGCATCGACCCGGATCTGGTTCCGCAGCGCGGCACGCTTACTTCGGCGACGTCCGACCCCGAAGGGCGAGCAACGAAAGCGTCTGGGTGAACGCTGCGAGGGCGAGGGTCGCGAGCAGCGCCTTGCCCAACTCCGCTGCATCCCAGCCGGTGAACAGTGAGCGAAGGCCCCCGAGGACATAGGTCACCGGGTTGTAGGTCGACACGGTCGACAGCCATCCGCTGAGGTTCTCGGCCGGAAGGTAGGCGGTGGTCAAGAAGGCGAACGGGAAGAAGATGATGAACGACGAGTTCACCGCTCCCGGGTTCCCGGTCTTGAGGGCGATCGCATACGGGATGCCGGTGTAGCCGAGACCCCACAGCGCACCGATCAGCACGAACACGAGCACCCCGAGCGGACCGGTGTCGAAGCGGGCACCCATGAAGAAGCCGAGGATCATCACCGGCACGCTCAGGGCGACCACCAGCACGAAGTCGGCCACCATGTGGCCGAGCAGCAGCGCCCGCCGAGAGACGGGGGTCGTCATCAGGCGGTCGAAATAGCCGTTCTGGATGTCNAGCACCATCGCACCGGCACGAGTCACACCGGTGACCGCGAACACGATGGCGACGGGCAGCTGGAACTCCTCGTAGGTGATGCCGAGATCAACGAACGCAGCGGCCTCTGACAATGAGGCCACGTTGATCACGAGGAAGAACAGCGGGATGAACAAGGTGGGCCCGATGAACGCGATGTCGCGAGGGAGCTGGCGGATGGCGCGGCGGGCGATCGACACGGTGTCGTGGACAAATCCCGTCCGGCGCGGCCGGATCTCGGTGCGAGCCGTGGTGCTGGCGGTGGTCATGTCGAACTCCCTTCGGCCGAGGNTCCGGCATCGAGGTGCGTGCCGGTGACATCGAGGAAGACATCGTCGAGGGTCGGTGTACGAAGGCTGAGCTCGCGCACCTTGATGCCGGCACCCCCGAGCGCGATCGCCACCGGACTCAGCGCCTGGCTGCCGTTCTCGGTGCCGACCCGAACCTCGTCCCNGAAGACGTCGACACCCTCGATGCCGGCGACGCCCTCCAGTACCGACTTGGCGACGTCGGCGTCTCCGTCGACGACGACGGTGACGACGTCGGTACCGATCGCTCGCTTGAGTTCGCCGGGGGTCCCCTCGGCGACGATCCGTCCCGCGTTGATGATGCCGACCCGGTCGGCAAGCTCGTCGGCTTCCTCCAGGTACTGCGTGGTGAGGAACAAGGTGAGACCAAATTCGCGGTTGAGTCGACGAACCTCTTCCCAGACGCGGAGTCGACTCGGGGGATCGAGTCCGGTGGTCGGTTCGTCGAGAAAGAGCACCGACGGGTTGTGCATCAACGCGGCGGCAAGGTCGAGTCGTCGGGCCATGCCGCCCGAATAGGACGAGACCAGTTGATCGAGCGCCCGCATTTCGAGGATTGGCGCCAGCTGCTCGATNCGGTCGGCGATCTCGGAGCGGTTGAGACCGAACAGTCGTCCCTGGGTTGCGAGAATCTCCCGCCCGGTCATGTTCTCGTCGAGACCCGCCTCTTGGAGCGCAACGCCGATCGAGAACCGGACATCGTCGGCCTCGGCCACCACGTCGAGTCCGCCCACCCAGGCTCGCCCCCCGGTGGGTTCGAGCAGGGTGGTGAGCATCCGGACCACCGTGGATTTCCCGGCGCCGTTGGGGCCGAGAAAGCCATAGATCTCGCCGGGTCGGACGTCGAGATCGATGCCGTCGACCGCCGTGAAGTCGCCGAAGGTGCGGCGAAGGCCTTCGGTTTTCACGGCTGCAGCATGGGGGGTGCTCATGGCGGCCAACCTAGCGGCGAGGGGAAACAAGGCGTCCGGGAATCGTCGAGACGTCTGGCGGGTTGACGTCTCTACACTCGTCGTTCCCCCTGCTCTGGAGTGCGTCATGTCCGGATCCACCATCAACGCCGTCCAGTTCTACTGGCGCCCCGGCTGCGGCTTCTGCGCTCGACTCGACCGCGCGCTCGAGCACACAGGTATCCCGATGGCGAAACACAACATCTGGGAGGACCCGGCCGACGCAGCGGTCGTGCGTTCCCTCACCAACGGCAACGAGACGGTCCCGACCATCGTCATCGACGACATCGGCATGGTGAACCCGAGCGCCGACGAGGTCATCACGGTGCTCTCGTCGAGGGCCCCGCACCTGGTTCCCGAGGGCTGGGAGCCCCCGCAACCGAGTCGGCTGGGTCAGGTGGCCCGCCGACTCCTCAGTGACTGATCGCCGGCGCAAAGCCGACGGCTGCGCCTACTCGAGGAAACGACCGCACTCCGGCCACGGCTGCGGGCCGCGCCGGGCATACAGTTCGCGGGCGCGGGCATCCTGTTCCTCCGGTGGGGCCGCCGCGGGATCGCCGGTGCCGCCGACGGTCTGCCAGGTCGGGTAGTCGAACTGGTAGGCGCCTCGGTACTTGCCGCTCGGAGANATCGCCTCGTAGTTGTGGGTCGACTCGCAGAAGCGAAGTTGTTCCCACTTGTCATTCGGCGCGATGCCCCAGGCACCCTCCGCAATGGCGATGGCCGCTCGATCCCACGCCTCGGCGAGCGGCATGATCTCGTCGACGGCGTCGTCGCGGTCGTCGAGGAGCGCCAACTCGGTTTCGAGCACGGTGATCTCGATACGGAGCGCCTCGGCGAGGGCGATGCTCTCAAGCACCTCGCTGTCAGCCTGCTCTCGCAACGTGCGAAGCCGGTCCACGGCCACACGTGACGACCAAGCATGAGAGCGCACTAGGTGCCGGCGCCACGAGAAATCGCTCGCGTCCTGAACCGCCGCGAGGTACTCCAGCGTGCCGACCTCACCACCGATGATGAAGGCCTCGACGGCGACCCGGCGCAGGTTCGTCGTGGTGGCCTCGATCTCCGCAGCCAGCCGGCGTTGGGTGTCGTCGAGCTCGTCTCGGCGGAACATCACGTCGAA